>OBPS01000011.1_pt1 | contig 51628 bp, 49 predicted proteins | sample 1534661 | NCBI WGS metagenome assembly OBPS01 (sample SAMEA3275493, study PRJEB22092) | marine metagenome | biome: ENVO:00000447 marine biome; feature: The site is in the outerpart of the Oslofjord; material: ENVO:00002010 seawater | collected 2014-06-20T10:00:00+00 | depth 1 m
ACGCATCAGCAGCATCCCAGCGAAACTCGTGCCCTTTGGCTGCATTGATTTGCTGTGTTCGATGCAGGTCTCCAACAATCACTACCAGAAGGGGGGCGGATATTGCCCAAGTGACCGATGGAAAAAGTTGTTGCAACGATTGTCGGATCGAAGGGTCGGCGATTTCGATCAAGCTATATTGCTGCAAATTGGATTTAGTTGGGGCCGATTGAGCTGCTGTAAATAACAGGTGTTTGGTTTGATGGTCGATCACACGGTCCGAAAAATCGCGACAGGATCGGCGAGATAAGAGGGTTTGAATGAGGGCTGTCTTCGGGCCGTCTATCGCCATTTCTGGACCACCGTATCGAGCGTGATTTGAAGGGTTTGAAGTCATCTGTGCACCCCTTGATAAAATTCAGTTAAATGTGACTGCGGCTGTGTTGGCGTTTGGGTGATGGGCGCCCACGGAATCTGGCCATGTTGAGTGAGCGTTGGAAGCAGGCTGTGTTCCCAGTGAAGATAGCCTTTCGCGTCCTCGAGGTTTCCGTGGTGACGATTTGGAAAGAACAGCGGTTGGTCAACCGGGTGTGTGCGGTGCTGAATGTGGGAATGATCGATCAGATCCGGGGATACTTCTTGCCAACTGATGCAAGTCGCCTGCTCAATTCCGAGCCATGCTAGCAATATGGCTGTCTGTCTTTTGGTGGCGTCGGTCTCACAAATCACCACGTACGTCACCGTTGGCAGAAGTTCCCTGAATAGCGAGCGTGGCACCCAGGATGAGTTCTGGACGCGACTTCGCGAGAACGATCGACTGGGCCGGGTGTCGATTACCGTGCAATGGTCTTCGATCTTGACGAAGGCACTCTGTTGGGCGCTGATTTCATGTGTTGTTTGCGATGCCGTTGCATTGGTCTCGCGGATTCGTGCATCCCATCCCATCCGGCGTAGCCACAGGACAGTCACGCTGACGTCGAGAGCATGTGGGCCTTCAACGATCACTGGGATGTGATGTGTGCCTAGATACTGGTCAGTGCTTTGAATCAGAGTGGTCGGAGAGATCGAGGGAGTATCCAGAGGATCTTCGCACACCGTGAGCAATCGGAAGTCTCGTGATTCATTCAGCCAAGCGACTTCTTCAGTGGCGGTAAAAATCGGCAGATGATATTTCTTTATCAACACTTGAGCGCGTGAATTCTCTTCGCTGGAGGTAATGAGATCCACTTGCTCAGTTGGATGATTGAACTGGCGGGTTCCGCCGGCGATCTCCCAGCCCTGGGTTCCACCAGAAATGCATTGAATGGTTGCTGGGAAGTGGAGATCGACAAGTGTTTGGGCAGCGATGATGCCGCGTGTCCGTCCAGCACAGTGCACACGAAGATGAGTCTGTTGAGTTTTGAGTGCTCCCAATCGTCCGGTCGGACAGTGCCGCGATCCAGGTAGCGTAAATCTGTTGAACTCTTCCAAAGGCCTGACATCAAATTGATCATGAACCGGTGATTTCATGGCCTCTAGGGGAGAAATATGGGACATGGATCCAGTTTGCTCAACCCATTCGCCAAAGGCTTTTGATGGCGTATATTCTCCGCCCCATGTCGGTAACCCAGCAGCTTCCCAAGCGCTAAATCCGCCTCTGATGACCTTGGGTTGGAGATTGGTTTTCTGTGTGATTAAGTGACTCGCCCAAGTGGTGAGCAGCTCGTCATCTCCAATGACTAGAGCTGTCGCGGATTCTGATCCAAACAAGGTGTCACAGTGGGTTTCGAGAGAATCGATTGGAGCGTTGACGGCGAACACAGGGTGATTTGCGACATAGTGATGACGACTGCGGATGTCGATGAATGCTATGGGCTCGGGAGTTCTCAGTCTCTCAAGTGCCTCGTCAATCGACATGGATTCGCATGGATTGTGCAGCGCATGATTTATTGTTACCATAATACCCACATGTTGTTTTTTCGGAAAGAGGTGATCAATGTCAACACTTTCAACTGTTCGTGCCGGTTTATCTGTTGTTAACCCATTCACGAATTTGGTCGAGCCACTGATCACCTCTGTGATTGGTTTTGCAAAATCGTTGAGACTCGCAATTGAGGTCTCAGGGGAAATCGATACTGCCAATCGCTTAACCTCCCGTGGTCGAGCATTACTCAATATCCGCGAAGATTAATCGACGTCTTCTTTCACGTTATGAAGCCATAGAGTTGGCAGATTGTCGACAATCTGTCATCGTTTGACTCTTTCATGAGTCAACTGGCTGCGATCGATCGGTATCGCAGCCCTCCCACGATGGTGATCACATGCGCATAACAGCAATTTACGATTCGGTCGAGTCCATCGCGTCAGACATCCAAAACGCGTACATCAATTTTTCTCAAATGACCTGTTCGGTCGTGGCTGTTGTGACTGATCAGATCGTCGATGGCCGACCCGTGGTCGGATTTGGCTTTAATTCCAACGGTCGATACAACGCGTCAGGAATTTTAAAAGACCGATTGATTCCTCGTTTGCTTGAAGCCAATCCTGACGATCTGATCGACAGTGAGGGTTTTCTTGATCCCCACTTGGCTTGGGATGTGATGATGCAAAACGAGAAGCCAGGTGGTCATGGCGAGCGTTCAGTCGCTGTTGGCGTGTTGGATATGGCATTGTGGGATGCGAGAGCAAAAATGCAGAATCGGCCTCTCTACCAACTCTTGGCTGAGCGAGCTCAGCGAACTCCTGATGATCAGGTTTGGGTTTACGCAGCCGGTGGGTATTACTACCCCGGAAAGGATATCGTCGGCCTTCAAGACGAGTTTCGTCAGTATCTTGATTTGGGCTACACCGTTTGCAAAATGAAAATCGGTGCAGCCAGTCTCGGGCATGACTGTGATCGGATTGAAGCCGCACTTCAAATTGTTGGTGAGGGTAACCTCTGTGTCGATGCCAATGGTCGATTTGATCGAGAAACAGCGCTCGCGTACGCAGATGCGATCCAGCAGTACAATTTATTTTGGTATGAGGAGGCAGGGGATCCCTTGGATTTTGATATCCAGGCGGCACTGACAGACGCTTATGCGTTACCCACAGCAACTGGTGAAAACTTATTCTCGCACCAAGATGCGCGAAACTTGCTTCGCTATGGAGGAATGCGTTCGGAGGTGGATTACTTACAATTTGATTGCGCGCTTTCCTACGGTCTCGTTGAGTATTACCGGACGCTGGATGTTCTGGCGGATTATGGGTGGTCACCGAGGCGTGTTGTCCCCCATGGTGGCCATCAGATGTCGTTGCATCTCGCGGCGGGCCTCGGACTCGGTGGCAATGAATCCTATCCTGGTGTCTTTCAGCCCTTCGGTGGTTTCTCCGATGAGTTAACAATTGAAGCAAGTTACGTCGGACTGCCGAATTCTCCCGGCCTTGGTCTTGAGAATAAGGCGAATTATCGCAAGATGCTGAAGGATGCCTTCGGGGATCGACTGGCGTTGGCTTAAGACAAGGCCCGATTCGATTCTTGCCTTGAATGCACTGGCGTAAGGATGTGCGGTCGCTAGGCAAGTTGGGCAGATCCCGGCTAAAGATTGGCGAGTCGGTCTGCCAGTTCAATGATTGAGTCAGCCTCGAGACTCCATTGACCAGTCGCTCTCAAGTCCTGTTGTTGATTTGGCCCATGTTCGGTCGGCCGTCTGACAAAGGCTGTTTGCATCCCAGCATTTTGCGCGGCCTGCAAATCTGAATTGTGCGCGGCCACCATCATGCATTCTGCTGGTTTGAGTTGAAGTGCTGAGCATGCTCTGGAGTACGATTCAGGCGCCGGCTTGTAGGTTCTGACAACTTCAGATCCCAGGATGACATCCCACGAATACCCATTGTATTTGGCAAGGTTAACCGCGAGCGCTATATGACCGTTGGACTGAGAGGCACAAATGAACTCCTTTTTCAGTCGTTCAATACCGCTGACACTGTCTGGCCAACAGGGAAGTCGGTGCCAGGCTTTGGTGAGCCAATTAGTTTGGTTCTCATCGCCAAGGTCGAATTCAAACTCCTTGGACAGTTTGACAAGGTTTTCAGCATGTAAAGTGTCTAGGTCGACGTAACCGCGACGACCAGATCGCACCGGTTCCATGGACGGTTGATACTCGGCACGCCAAGCATCGGCGACTGATTCGGGATCTGTGTTGCTGGGATGGGTTTGAAAATGGATCGCCAGATCTCGAGCGATGCCCGATCGCCAGTCCACGACTGTGCCAAACACGTCAAACAACAACGCCTTCGGCTTCACCCACCTCGCTCCATATGCACCAACAGATCATGAAAGCGTTCGCCCTGAATCATCACGTGCTGTCTCGAGATTCGATCTGCTTGGTCAGCATCGCCTGCTTCAATCGCCTCAACGATCTCGAAATGCTCGCCCAGCGACTGAGGCATCCGGCCGCGAACACGAAGTTGAAGTCGTCGAAATGACTGCAATCGTCGTCGTAAGGAGCGCGTCTCATTGGCAAGAAAGCTATTCCCACATGCGATGTAGATGCACTCATGAAAGTCCACGTTTTTGTGGTAGTACAAATCGCTGTCATTGGCTTTGATGGCGTCTTCGCAGCCTACGTTAGCGGCCTTGAGTTCAGCGAGCTGTTCGTCGCTGATTCTTCGAGCGGCCAGTCGCGCGCACATCCCCTCGAGCTCACTCATCACCTCGAACATTTCGACCATGTCGCGAAGGGATGGTGCTTTGACGAAACACCCACGTTTTGGAATCTGTGTGGCGAGCCCTGAGCCCACTAATTGCAATAATGCTTCGCGCACCGGAGTGCGGGAAACTTCAAATCGTTCAGCCAGTGAAGCCTCGTCGAGCTTGGCCCCATCTTTGAGCTGACCGGTTGCGATTTGTTCTTCGACCCCTTGAAAGACTCGGGTGGCGGCTCGACTACTCATACTGTGAAACTCGTTGCATCTTATTTTTGTATACGATAATTTCTACACAGCATACATAAATATGCAAGCCGGAATAACCCATAACAATCGGCAGGAGCCTGAAATGAAAGTAAAAGCCCTTGTAACCGCTGCGATCGGTGCAGCATTGATGAGTTCAGTCGCAAGTGCGGCAGAGCTGCGTCTCTCCCATCAATGGTCAACTAAAGATGTTCGTCACAAAGTGGCTGAGATCGTTGCAAACCACGTCAAAGATGCCAACGTTGATTTGGAAATTAAGATTTTCCCGTCAAAATCATTGTTTAAGCCTCGTGAGCAATACAAACCCTTGTCTCGCGGACAACTGGATATGACAGTCCTGCCATTATCCTACGCAGGTGGTCAGCAACCATCTTATAACCTGACGTTGATGCCAGGTCTGGTGAAAAATCACGATCACGCAGCGCGTCTAAACTACTCTCCCTTTATGGATGCAGTGCAAGAAAAAATGGCTGAAGACGATGTCATGGTTCTTGTGCACGGTTACCTAGCCGGTGGTTTTGCTGGCAAGGACAAATGCCTCTCGAACCCATCCGATGTCAAAGGGATTCAGATGCGTGCCGCTGGTAAATCGTTTAATCAGTTGTTAGCGGGTGCCGGAGCTTCAATTGCTTCCATGGCATCGTCTGAAATTTATAACGCCATGCAAACAGGTGTTCTGGATGGAGCCAACACATCATCTTCATCGTTTGTTTCGTACCGGATCTACGAACAGGTGAAATGCTACACCCCAGCAGCTGAGCAAGCGTTGTGGTTTATGTATCAGCCGCTACTGATGAATAAATCAACTTTCGATGGCCTCAACGATGCGCAAAAGAAAGCGTTACGTGAAGGCGCGAAAAAAGCGGAAACCTTTTATCTAGCAGAAGCGAAGAAAGAAGACGCAGAGTCTGTTCGCGTGTTCAAAGAAGCTGGCGTTCAAATCAAAGAAATGACCAAAGATGAGTTCCAAGCTTGGCAAGATCTTGCAAAGCAAACAGCTTATAAAGAATTCGTTGCCGGTTACCCCGAAGGACAGCGCTTTCTCGATCTCGCACTTGCGGTCGAGTAATTCAAGTATCGCCCGGTCGTAAGACCGGGCATTTCCAGGACAATGAACATGCAGGCATATATCCGTACAGTGAATGCAGTTTCACAAACGGTAGGGGTGATTGCGGCCGGAATGATCGTGATTGCTGTTGCGATCACTTGCCAAATGATCTTCATCCGCTACTTCTTAAACGGTTCAACGATCTGGCAAACCGAAGCCGTCATCTACCTCATGGTTGGTGCGACACTGCTTGGATTGCCTTACGTGCAAAAGTTAAAAGGCCACGTCAATGTCGATTTGGTCCCGATGCTTTTACCGCCTGTGGCAAGGAAGTTACTGATGATTGCGAGCTATTTGGCAGCAGTCGCGATCCTTGCTGTCATGACTTACCACGGATGGGAATTAGTTCACATTTCTTATGCCCGCGGATGGGTGTCTGAGACAGTCTGGGGCCCCCCATTGTGGATTCCATACCTTGCGATGCCGATTGGGTTTGGCCTTTTTGCACTGCAGTTGCTGGCGGATCTTTTTGAGACATTGCAGACCCCAGCGGAAGACATCGTTATCGAAGGGAGCGGCCACTAATGGATCCATTGTTATTAGGTGCGATTGTCGCGGCTGTTACGATTTTTATTTTGTTTTCAGGGATTTCAGTCGCCAATGGGTTATTGGTTGTCTCTGCACTTTTCCTAATGATTTTTGATGGATTCGGCTCACTGGAATTAATCCCAGAAGTCCTGTTCGGTAAACTCGATAATTTCGCGTTGCTATCAATTCCGATGTTTATTTTGATGGGTGCTGCGATTGCGTCGACCAGAGCTGGCGCTGATCTATACGAAGCTTTGGACCGTTGGTTGACCCGTATTCCCGGTGGGTTGGTTGTTTCAAATCTTGGGGCATGTGCGCTTTTTGCTGCGATGTCTGGCTCATCTCCTGCGACTTGCGCAGCCATTGGGAAAATGGGTATCCCCGAGATGCGCAAGCGGAACTTTCCAGATGGCGTCGCGGCCGGTTCGATCGCAGCAGGCGGAACCCTCGGGATTCTGATCCCACCGTCGATCACGATGATCGTTTACGGGATTGCCACAGAAACATCGATCGGACGACTGTTTTTAGCCGGCGTTCTGCCTGGACTGATGTTGGTCGGCCTTTTCATGGCCTGGTCTATCTATGCGACCTGGCGTGAAGGTGGTATCGATGCGTTGGCTGGACGGACGTTTACCTGGAAAGAGAAGTTTGAAGTCCTCCCACGCGTGATTCCCTTTTTATTGGTGATTCTCGGCGTTCTTTATGCATTGTATGGAGGTGTTGCGACGCCTTCAGAGACAGCAGCTGTCGGTGCGCTTTTGTGCCTAGGGCTTGCCATTATTATTTACAGGATGACGGACCTGTCTTTGGTCTGGGTGATGCTGCGCGACGCAACCAAAGAGTCAGTCATGATTCTGTTTATTATTGGGGCGGCCGGTGTCTTCTCATACATGTTATCGAGTCTGTTTATCACCCAAGCGATCGCTGAGTGGATCGGTACACTGGATGTGAACCGTTGGGTATTGATGTTGTACGTCAATGTGTTTTTGTTAGTGGCTGGGTTCTTCTTGCCTCCGGTCGCTGTGATCCTAATGGCCGCACCCATTTTGATGCCGATTATTTTGGGTGCAGGCTTTGACCCTTATTGGTTTGCTGTCGTTCTCACGATCAACATGGAGATTGGTTTAATTTCTCCACCTGTCGGACTCAATCTATATGTGATCAACGGGATTGCGCCTGAAATCCCGCTGAAGACGATTCTTAAAGGATCGCTTCCTTACGTTGCCTGTATGGTGGTTGCGATTCTGATTTTGTGCTTGTTCCCAGGGATTGCCACTTGGCTGCCTGATGTACTGATGGGAACTGCAGTCTCATGAGCGCGCGCTATCGAATTGGCCAAATTGTCCCCAGTTCTAACGTCACGATGGAAACCGAGATTCCAGCATTATTCCGTGCTCGTGAGTTAATTTACGATGATCGGTTCACTTTCCACTCCAGCCGGATGCGCATGAAACAGGTCACCAAAGAAGAGTTGGCCGCGATGGATCGTGATAGTGATCGGTGTGCATTGGAGTTATCGGATGCCTCGGTGGATGTCATGGGCTATGCCTGCCTGGTTGCGATCATGTCGATGGGGCTTGGATATCACCGGGAGAGTCAAGCGCGACTGCATCAGGTGACGCGTGACAATGGTCATCCATGTCCTGTGGTCAGCTCTGCTGGAGCCTTAGTTGAGGGTCTTTCTGCATTACGAGCTCAACGAATCGCATTAATTACTCCCTACCGGAAACCGTTGACCGATTTAGTCTGTCAGTATTTAGAATCGGAAGGGTTTGAAGTCTTAGACGCGATCAGTCTTGAGATTCCAGATAACCTCGAAGTTGCGCGCCGGGACCCAATGGCGCCAGTTGATCTTGTTGATCGTCTCAATCTCTCGAATGTAGACACCTTAGTGGCCTCAGCCTGCGTACAGATGCCCTCGCTTCCGGCAGTGGCACACCTACAAGCGAAAACGGGCGTTCCAACATTATCTGCCTCCGTGGCAACAAGCTATCGGATGATGCGCGAGCTGCAGTTGGACACGCAAATACCAGGTTTTGGTGCGTTATTTGAGTGAGCAGATCATGATGGCGACGGGAATCAAACAGTGGATTCAGCAAGTAACCGATCGAGCGCTTGAGATCCTGGATCTGAAATCTGAGGGCATCCCTCTCGATGATCTGATCTCACAGTGTCATGCGGTCTTGTCCCGTCGCGGCGAAGCCACCGGACTGGCTTTAGCTGGCTCTGTGGTGGCCTCCTGGCAGGCGCTTGAATCCAATCAGCATCTGTCGTTCTTTCAGGCACTGATTGCAGAGTTTGGCCCCGATCAAGAACGGCTCGAGCGAGCAATTGCTGACTATCAAAAGAATGTTGACGATGTCAATGTGATGCGATTGCATCAGGCCGCTGAGGCAAAGCGTCAAGAACTTTTTCGCCGAATCAATGCAGCGCCAAACGGCCTGCAAACACTCATTTTGATGCGCGAGGCGTTGCGTCGATTATTGCGTGAACATCCTGAGTTGAAACCAATCGATCAGGATCTGGTGCATTTATTTACCTCTTGGTTCAATAAAGGCTTCTTAAGACTTGAACGGATTGACTGGCAAACACCAGCAGCGGTTTTAGAGAAGCTGATCCAGTATGAGTCGGTACATGAGATCCAGGGATGGGATGACCTGCGTCGGCGCCTTGCCGAAGATCGGTTGTGCTTCGCCTATTTTCACCCTGTGATCCCGGATGAGCCTCTGATTTTTGTCGAAGTTGCTTTGGTCCAGGGAATGTCGGATGCGATAGCGCCATTGTTGGATTCGCCGCCCGCGCCACCGATTGCTGCTGATACCGCGGTGTTTTATTCGATTAATAATTGCCAACCGGGCCTTGCCGGGGTCAGTTTCGGTAATTTGCTGATCAAGCAAGTGGTTTCCGTGCTTCAGGCCGAGCATCCGCGCTTGAAGCGTTTTGTCACGCTTTCTCCGATTCCTGGGTTACGTCTCTGGCTTGAAACCGAAGGCCGTGAGTTTTTACACCGATTTGAATCATCGGATGATGAGACGGCTCTAAAATCGATTGTTGCTCAGTATTTGACATCAGGGCACGGGGCCAAACTGAAGGATCCAGTGGCTCGGTTTCACCTAGGTAACGGCGCAACACTGGAACGAATCAATGCAAACGCGGACCTCAGTAGTCGAGGTCAGCAGCAAAGTTTTGGATTCATGGTGAACTACCTCTACGAGCTCGACGACATCGTCCGAAACCATGAACAGCTGATGGAATCCGGTCAAATAGCGACGTCGAAAGACGTTCAGCAATTATTAAAAAAAACGAGAAAACATCAATTAAAGGAATTGTCCCATGACGCATAATGTTTTTGCGGCTATTCAGACGAATCTGAAGCACCACGCCGAACGCGCTTTGTTGACCATTCCGAATGGACGGCAACTCACCGGGTCAGATCTTGATCGTGAATCTGCAATTTTAGCGGGTGCGCTGATGGGGCTCGGCCTTGAGGCCGGCGATCGAGTCTCAGCTCAGATCGAAAAAGGCTGGATGAATGTTGTGCTCTATTTAGCGGTGTTGCGGTCTGGAGCCGTGTATTTACCGTTGAATTCCGCCTATACCAATAGCGAAATTGAATACTTTGTGACGGATGCAGAATCCAAACTGCATATTTGCAGCTCGGATCGTGCCGAGCACGTGGAGTCCTTGCGGTCACAAATCCCAGAATTACAGGTCTTAACCTTGGATCATGAGAGCGGGACGTTGATCGACCTTTTTGATGCGGCAAAAACGTCAGGCCAGATGTCAGATGAGGTCGTCTCCCGTGTTGCCGATGATCTCGCGTCAATCATCTACACCTCAGGAACAACCGGTAAGCCGAAAGGTGCCATGATTACCCACAGTAACCTTGCAGCGAATGCGAAGATGCTGACCGAAGCTTGGGCCTACAGCTCAGATGATGTGCTGTTGCACGCGCTACCGCTATTCCATGTCCATGGTCTGTTTGTTGCCCTGAATTTGGCTCTGATGAACGGTGGCCCGATGATCATGCTTCCCAAATTCGACCCCGATCTGGTGCTCTCGGTCATGCCTTCGGCTACGGTCATGATGGGAGTCCCGACCTTTTATACTCGATTGTTGGCTGATTCACGGTTCGACCGGCAATCCAGTGGTCACATGCGTCTGTTCATCTCTGGATCAGCGCCATTGCTCGTTGAAACATCCGATGAGTTCTTCGACCGGACAGGGCAGCGAATTCTCGAACGTTATGGCATGACCGAAACAGGGATGAGTTGCTCGAATCCGCTCCATGGCGACCGTCGCGCAGGGTCTGTGGGGCCTCCGCTTCCTGGTGTTGAAGTTCGTATCATGGGCGAGGATGGTGAAGAGTTACCGAGAGGCGACATTGGGGCTTTGGAAGTCAAAGGCGAACACGTTTTTAAGGGCTATTGGAAACTTCCGGAAAAAACAGCGTCTGAATTCAAAGGTGACTGGTTTATCACCGGTGACATGGCCACTCTCTCAGAGGATGGTTATGTCTCCATTGTCGGCCGAGGTAAAGATCTGATTATTTCCGGTGGCTTGAATATCTATCCCAAGGAAATTGAAGACGTCTTAAACGATCAGGACGGGGTGGTAGAAAGCGCTGTGGTTGGCGTCCCTCACCCAGATTTCGGAGAGGGTATTGTCGCTATTTTAGTCGGTGACCAGGCATTGGATATGGCTGGTCTCGAATCGGCTTGTCGAGAAAAGCTTGCTGGATTCAAGGTCCCGCGTCGGTGGGTGCAGTTGCAGGCATTACCAAGAAATACGATGGGTAAGGTCCAGAAGAATCTCTTGCGAGACGATTACGCAACCAGCTTTTCATAAGCGAGTGTTTAGCCGGCGTAAGCCGGCTTTTTTTAAGGTCTTAAGTAGACAAATCCTTGTTGCTGGAGTTTTCCGATCTCCGCAACACCGGATGGAACCACGTCTGACTCTTCAGCAAAATACAGATCATCCAATGCGATTTTTCGACCTTTCAGTGTGTTTGCACAGATTTTAAAGTCGACGCCTTGGCCTCGTAATGAATCAATACGCCCTGCGGCATCTTGATTGTTTTGTGCGACTGAACGCAGTAACTCAATGCCATTGCCGTGCAAGACAAACTGAATTTCATAATTGTCTTGACCGAGTGCGTTGATATGGTTCTGTGCGTTTCGCATCGCTCCAATTGCTCGTTTTCCGTCACTGTAATTGACGTGGTAGACGACTTTTTGCTTGTCATACGAACTGTTGCCGAACACCGTTCCGGTGATCAGCAGTGATAGTGCCGCAAAGGTTGCGACGAGATATTTGGTCATGCCCTGAACTCTCTTGTTGTGAATTTGAGAGTTGATTGAACGGCGAATCGAATTGGTTTTCAACTTCGAATTTCTACCTAGCAAATAACGGATTTGCATAAGGTAGAAATTCTGTCGATGGTGGGTGAATTATTCGTCGAGGAACGATCGTAAATGATCAGAACGACTCGGATGTCTCAGTTTGCGAAGCGCTTTTGCTTCAATTTGGCGAATCCGTTCTCGGGTGACATCAAACTGCTTGCCGACTTCTTCTAAGGTATGGTCGGTATTCATATCGATCCCAAAGCGCATCCGTAAGACTTTCGCCTCCCGAGCAGTCAGGCTCGCTAATACTTGACGAGTGGACTCTGTCAGCCCTTCAACCGTTGCTGAGTCCACTGGCGAAGAGATGGTGGTGTCCTCAATAAAATCACCCAGCGAGCTGTCTTCATCGTCACCAATGGGTGTTTCCATTGAGATCGGCTCTTTGGCGATTTTCAGTACCTTACGGACTTTATCTTCGGGCATTTCCATACGTTCGCCCAGTTCTTCAGGCGTTGGTTCACGTCCCATTTCCTGGAGCATCTGGCGGCTGATGCGATTGAGCTTATTGATGGTTTCAATCATATGGACTGGGATTCGGATGGTCCGCGCTTGGTCAGCAATTGAGCGTGTGATTGCCTGCCGAATCCACCAGGTCGCATAAGTCGAGAACTTATAGCCACGGCGATATTCGAATTTATCAACCGCTTTCATCAAACCAATGTTGCCTTCCTGGATCAAGTCGAGGAATTGCAGCCCACGATTGGTATATTTCTTCGCAATGGAGATGACAAGCCGTAGGTTGGCTTCCACCATGTCTTTCTTTGCACGGCGTGCTTTGGCTTCCCCCATCGAGAGACGGCGGTTGACCTCGCGAAGCTCAGGGATCGTCACACCAACGCCTTCCGCGATGGACTGAAGTCGAGCTTGGCACCGCTGCACGTCGGGAACGACAGCTTCGAGTTTCTCCAATTTTTTCTTTTTCGCGACACCTGGGATCCACTCGAAGTTGGTCTCATTGCCATGCCATTCTTTAATGAAGATCTTACGATCAAGCTTGCCTTGCTTAGTGCAGAGCCGGAGGATTTCTCGCTCCTGATCTCGGATGGAATCGAGCACTTTCCGAAACTCAACACAGAGTTCTTCAAATAGCCTTGGGGTTAACTTCAATGAGGCAAAGACAGCGCCGATTTCATCAATCGCTTCTTTGGCTTCTTTCGCATCGCGACCTTTTTTCGTAATGACTTTAGACGCCTTGGCAAGATTGGTTCTGAGCGCTTCGAAACGCGCTCTGACTTCTTCGGGGTCTGGCCCTGTGTCACCTTCTTCGGCTTCATCATCTGTATCACCGCTGTCATCGTCGTCGGTGTCAGCGTCATCAAAATCTTGATCATTCACGTCTTCGGTCGAAGCGGCCTCGGTTGGCGCAACATCTTCAGGATCGGGGTCTAGGAATCCAGCCAACAAGTCAGACATCCGGCCTTCATCGGCTTGGATGCGGTCGTAAATCGCGAGGACTGATTCAACAATTCCTGGATAATAGGCCATGGCTTGCATGACTTCCCGAATTCCTTCCTCAATCCGCTTGGCGATGACAATTTCACCTTCGCGTGTCAGGAGCTCGACCGTTCCCATTTCACGCATGTACATGCGCACAGGATCAGTTGTCCGACCCACATCATTTTCAACAGAGGCAAGGGCGGCAGCGGCTTCTTCAGCGGCTGAGTCGTCAGTGGCATTTGAATTTTCACCGAGTAATAGCTGGTCGTCATCAGGCGCTTCCTCGCCGACAGCGATACCCATGTCTCCGATCATTCGGATGATATCTTCCACCTGATCAGGGTCGGCAATTTCTTCAGGAAGATGGTCATTCACCTCAGCATAGGTGAGGTATCCTTGTTCCTTACCTTTGGCGATCAGGTCTTTCAGACGTGATTGACGCTGCTCGGTTTGCGTAAGTTCCTGATCTAACTGTTTTTCTGCCATGAACTGACCTAAGAGATGTAATGTGAAAAGGCCGCGTATTATACACGGAACGGTCAATATTTCTCATTATTTTTTATGTGCTGTCAGCGCTTGATGCAAGTCTTCTGCAGAAATTTTTCCACGCTTCGCATCCTCGGCCAGATGGCGCATGGATTCGGTCACCAATTGTTTTTTGAGTTGCTTGAGCCCGTCAGTGAATTCTGCTTCATAGGAGCTCTCACTAAATAGTGTCTCCCGGCCGAGAAGTTTGGATAAGAGGCGACCTAACTCGGTTCCGCTGAAATGTCCCATCAAGCCCGCGGTCGAGGGTTTCTCGGCATTCAGTATCCACTCAGCGACCTGGCTGAGTGCTTGAATGTTGATGAGCCGACTTCGTTCGGGAACCTGAAAGGGCTCGTTGAGTAACGTTGGATTTTGCAACAAAAGCCATAGCAGTCTGTTGGCTAAAGGCTCGGGTTTATTTGGATCTGGAAACTCAAGGGTTGCCGCCGGCTCGATGACCTCCTCAATATCCAACAGTGGTTCAGGGATATCCGAGAAATCAGTATCGGTCTCATCCTGCTCCTCTGGACGGAGTGTCTCAAAGCTTGCGATTTCGGGGTCATGTGGGGTCACCTGGCCCTCCGAGACGCGAGGACTCACAACGTCATGAACGACTGGTTCGATCTTCAGATCCTGCAATCGTGCATCGAGATCGGATCGACGTGTCCCTGATAATTCACTCAGCGTATCGAGCATCAGTGATCGATAAATACTCGCTGGGATTTTTGCAATTTTTGGCAGAGTCAATGCAGTCAGGCGTGCTCGGCCGTCGAGCTTACTCAAGTCAATGTCATCCGATAAGAGCCGAATGAGTGCTTCAGACGCTGGCAGAGCGTCGTTCAGACGTGTCAAAAAGGCGTCGGTTCCTTCATCACGAACCAGAGAGTCTGGATCGTGCCCGTCAGGAAGAAAGAGGAAGCGGATGCTGAATTCATCGCTCAAGAACGGAAGCATGGTATCCAGCGCTCGTTTGGCCGCGGTGCGCCCAGCTTGGTCACCATCAAAACAAACGATCACTTGAGCCGTTTGTCGGCTCAACCGATCTAAGTGGTGGCCCGTCAGCGCAGTTCCTAAGGTAGCGACAGCGAAATCGATGCCAAACTGAGCGAGGGCAACCACATCCATGTAGCCCTCGACGACCAATACACGATCGAGTGAGCGGCATGCTTGGCGAGCTTCATACAGGCCATACAATGTGTCGCTTTTATGAAATAGCTTGGTCTCTGGGCTGTTTAAATATTTGGGTTTGCTATCGTCGAGAACACGACCGCCAAACGCGATGGTTCGACCCCGGATATCACGAATGGGAAACATCACGCGTTCTCGAAAGCGGTCATATTCGCGACCCTGCTGGTTGACCACAGTCAGCCCGGATTCGAGGAGTTGCTTTTTGGTGGGTGCATCGACACCTAGCTGATCAAATAAAAAGCGCCATCCTCCGGGTGCGTATCCAAGTCCAAACCGATGGGCGATAGTCCCTGTCAATCCTCTTCCTTTCAGGTAGTCAACCGCGCGCTGTCGATCTGGATGTGCCTTTAAGGCCCGGCGGAATGCTTGATCGGCTTGCTCAAGAACGGCATACAGCGCTTTGCGATGGCCAGCTTCTGGATCTGCGGCCTCTGTCGGAACCTCAAGCCCTGCAAGTGAGGCCAGATTCTCAATGGCACTGACAAAATCGACCTTGTCATATTCCATGATGAAGCTGATCAATCCCCCGGATGCGCCGCAGCCAAAGCAGTGATACACCTGCTTGTCAGGGCTTACCGAAAACGACGGTGAGGAATCATCGTGAAATGGACAGCGTCCATGATATTCGCGTCCCGATTTTTTCAGAGGAACACGCGTACTGACCACATCGACAATATTGACACGGTCATTCAGTGTTTCGATAAAAGAATCAGGAATTCGTCCAGCCACTTCAGATCCAGAGAATGGGTTCAGCGGTCAGAGTGTATCTGAAAATTGCGGGTTGGATTTAAGTCAGGCGTTCTTTCACGAGTTTGCTGACGACTTGCATATCAGCTCGCCCTTGGACTTTCGGTTTCAACTGACCCATCACTTGCCCCATGCCTTGAGGGCCTGATGCATTGGTGTCGCTGATCGCTTGATCGATGAATGCGATGATTTCGTCGTCGGTCAGTGGTGTCGGTAAGAACTCTTTCAGGATTTCAACTTCAGCCAGTTCGGTATCGGCAAGATCTTGGCGACCTCCATCGACAAACTGATTGGCGGCATCACGACGCTGCTTGGTCATTTTGTCGATGATACTCAGGCATCTCGCATCATCAACTTCGATCCGTTCGTCCACTTCCACGCGCTTAATATCAGCCAACACCATCCGAATGACGCCGAGGCGAAACTTTGCTTTCGCCCGCATGGCATCTTTCATGGCTTCGGTGAGGGTGTTTTTCAGCGAACTCACGCGAACGACTCAGTGATTAATAGAGGCGTTCGAACTTTTTGGTCTCGCGAGACACCTTCTTCAGATGACGCTTCACAGCGGCAGCGGCGGCGCGCTTACGCAGTGTTGTTGGCTTTTCATAGCATTCACGACGACGAACTTCAGAGAGAACGCCAGCTTTTTCGCAAGCACGCTTGAAACGACGAAGTGCAACGTCAAAGGGCTCGTTGTCTTTAATTTTTACCGCAGGCATTAAAAAGCACCTATCCTTAAACTAAACTAACAGTGAATTTGGTATCCCCACTTGGGGCGCGAGAGAATACCAGTGTCTAAAGAAAAAGGGAACCAAATGCGTGTCTTAGGTATTGAAACATCCTGTGATGAGACGGGAATTGCGATCTTTTGCGAGCGCAACGGTCTCTTGGCACATCGTGTCCACAGTCAAATTGATGTTCATGCCTATTACGGGGGCGTTGTTCCTGAGCTAGCGTCGCGAGACCATGTGCGTTATCTGCGTCCACTGGTGGATGAAACACTGAAAGCCTCCGGTCTTCAGTTATCTGAGATCGATGCCATTGCCTACACCACCGGCCCAGGGCTTCTCGGTGCTCTTCTCGTCGGAGCCACTTTTGCTAAATCGTTGGCATTGTCGTTGGGTCGGCCGGCACTCGGAGTGCATCATATGGAGGGACATTTATTGGCACCATTGATGGAGACACCGGAATTGCCGATGCCATTCGTTGCACTCCTCGTCAGTGGTGGTCATTCACAACTGATTTTGGTCCGAGGGATCGGCGAATACGAATTATTGGGAACGACGTTAGATGATGCCGCCGGCGAGGCATTCGATAAGACCGCAAAGTTGCTTGAGTTGGGGTATCCGGGCGGTCCCAAAATTGCAGCGCTTGCCGAGCAAGGCGATGCCAAGCGATTCGCCTTTACTCGTCCAATGACTGATCGTCCGGGCTGTGAGTTCAGTTTTTCGGGGTTGAAGACTCAAGTCCTGACTGAAGCGCGCCGCCTAGTGAAAGCTGAGCAATTGGATGAACAGGCCAAAGCGGATTTGGCGGCTAGCTTCCAGCAGGCCGTGGTGGATACTTTGGTGATTAAATGTGCGAGAGCACTTGAGCAAACACAGGCGAAAGCACTTGTGATGTCCGGTGGCGTGAGTGCTAACCAACAGTTGCGTGAGTCGCTAAAATCGTTTGAAACCCAAGGCATACAGGTGGCTTATCCAGCACCTGAATTTTGTACAGATAATGGTGCGATGATTGCCTTTGCTGGTCTGATGCGGTTAAGTCGCGGTCAGCAAGATGCGTCGCTTGCGATGACGATCCGTCCTCGCTGGCCTTTAAGTGAACTACCCAAGGTGTCGTAATGGATAGGATGTATGTATCAAGGCTCCCGCTGTTGTCATTAGTTGGGGTTTATTTGCATGAAAAAGAGAATCCGCAACCGCTGTATTTGGACCTCAGCATAAAAATTTCACTTGCGGAAGCGGCTGACTCAGATGACCTTGAGGATACGCTCGATTATTCAGGACTCTGTCATGACATCCAGGCTGCCGCCGCGCGCGAGCATTGCAATTTGATTGAACGGCGATTAACGGATTTGTTGGAAATCGTCTTGTGGGATTCGCGAGTGGAAGAAGTGACTGGTCGGCTTTATAAACCAGGGGCGGTGCCGGGGGCGGAAATTTCTGTGGAAAGAACTCTCAAGCGTTCTGCATAAATCGCCTCGCCAAGTGCTTTTCCAGAGAGGCCGGCGTTGACAAAGGGGGTTGCAGAGACCGCACGTACTTGATCGCGCATGAACATCCAGCGCGCTAAAGGAACAGGAAGTTGTTGGGTTTGATCGAACTCTAATAGCAACCTATCGAGTGCTGAATTTGGTGCATTTCCACGGAGCCAGCCAAGCTGACTCATGGCATCGAGACAGGCCTGTGGATTGGCCAACGTGAGATCCTTCAGCCGAATCACAGCGGACAAAAACTGCGAGCGTCGATTCGTTAAGCGAAATGTTGCGGCATAGCGGGAGACACATTCGGTCGTCGGCTCATTACACAGCACCCACTCTGCTAGCCGTGCATCGGCGGACTTGCAAACAAACCTTTCAGGAAGTTTTAGTAGCTCAGGCGCCAGCATGTCGGTGACTTTCAGTCGAGCCAGTTGCGACAATCCATGTTCAGGTCGTTCAGATGCCAGCGTCTTATCCAGCTCAACGATGACGCGTTCGACCGACAACTCAGTGAGTGAGGGGGCCATGCTCTGCATCAAGTGCACAGTCTCGTCGGCCAATTGAAAGTCAAAGCGACCCAGTTGTGCCAGGAAGCGAATTCCACGGAGGATACGTAACGGATCTTCCGCAAAAGCCGTCGAGACGTGTCGTAATAAGCGATCATTGAGGTCTTGTTGCCCACCGAATGGATCAATGAGTTCGCCAGTTCGTGAAATCGCCATCGCGTTGATCGTGAAATCTCGTCTCAACAAGTCAGTCTCTAGGGTGACTGAAGGATCGGCATGCACCACAAAACCAGTATGACCTTGTTGCGTTTTCCGTTCAGTCCGAGCGAGTGCGACTTCGACGTGACTCTTCGGGTGTAAAAACACGGGAAAATCTTGGCCGACTTGCTGAAATCCAAGATCGCGCAGGGTATCAGGTGTGGTTCCAACAGCGACGTAGTCAATGTCTTTTGGTGCGAGACCCAATAGCGAGTCACGGACAGCTCCGCCCACCACATACATCTCAATGGTCTCTAGGTTGGTCCCGGCGAGAGGTGCAAATAGACGCGGTAAATCAAACACCTGATGCCACCTGAATCAGTTTCCGGTTGTCGAGACAAATTGCACTCAGGTATCCACCCCAGACGCATCCAGTATCAAGTGATACAGCGTCTGAGTCGCGCTTTCGGCCATTTAAGGTGGCCCAGTGACCGAAAAGAATTTGTCGATCAATCATGGTTCGATGCGGAGCATCCATCCATGCACAACAACCGGCAGGCGCAAACTCAGGCGCATCTTTGCAACTGAAATCGAGTGCTAGGGTGGATTGATTCACAAATCGCATGCGCGTACAGGCATTAATGAGGAAGCGCGCCTGATCATCTGTTGTCTTGGCATGGTCGTAATGATCCGGAAAATTACCATACATGGATTCGAGCGCGGAAACCCATATCTCTGACTGAAGCCGTTGATGCACTAGCTGGATTTCATGGAGCAAGGTTGACCGATCAAAGAGTGGCCACACGCCCGCGTGGACCACTAGCGCATTGTGTTCTGGAAGATCAAGCGCCAAAGGACGCTGCCGATACCAATCGATCACTGCGTCACAGATGGGTGATTCCAAGAGCGATGTTGTCTTGTCTTTTCCTTTGGGTTCTCTAAGACCTGAGGCCACCGCCAGAAAATTGAGATCATGATTGCCGAGGACAGCAGAACATGCATGCTGGTGCTCAAGCACCCATTGCATCACTGCGAGGGAATCATCGCCTCGCGCGATTAAATCACCGGCAAAAATAATGTGATCTGTCGAGGGGTCAAAGGCAAGCGCAGTCAGCAGCCGATTGAATGCGCTGGCACATCCTTGGACGTCTCCAACCACGTAGGTCGACATTAGTGCAGAGCCCCCGGGTTCAAGAGCGTGAATACAGGGATCTTTGCTTTGAAGATTTCACCATCTGCTGACACCATCTCGAAGAATCCTTCCATGGTTCCCACTGCGGTCTCGAGAATCGCGCCAGAGGTATAGGTAAAGGCATCACCTGGAACAATGGTTGGTTGTTCACCGACCACCCCGTCACCGTGAACTTCACGCACACCGCCTTCACCGTCGGTGATCTTCCAATAACGATGTAACAGTTGAGCGGGGAGGGTGCCGTTATTGGCAATGGTGACCGTATAGGTAAATACAAAACGGCCTTCACCTGGATTTGATTGCGCCTCGATAAAGGTAGCTTCCGCGTTGACATCGACTTGATAGCGTAGATCGCGCATCACAGACTTCCTTCTCGTTGGCTGATATGGTTTGCAAGGTGTACATAGGTTTCCACAGATAAACGTTCAGGTCGATCTTGTGGATTGATCTCTAAATGCGCAAATTCTTCGGTATTGATCAGCTCTTTGAGATTGTTGCGCAATGTCTTTCTGCGCTGACTAAAGGCCTGCCTGACCACTGCCTTCAGCATATCCATGGACTGGATTTGTGCCCGTTTGTCAGCATCTGGGATGATGCGTATCACCCCGGAATCGACTTTCGGGGCTGGGGCAAAGCTTTCTGGTGGCACATCGATTAACGGTTCAACGTGAGCAGTCGCCTGAATCATCACGCCTAATCGACCATAGGCCGATTCTCCAGCGTTGGCTGCGATTCGATTGACCACCTCTTTTTGCAACATGACATGAATATCTCGGATGTTCTGTCCGAGATCGAGCAATTGAAACAGCAAGGGGGTCGAGATGTTATACGGGAGATTGCCGACTACGCGAAGCGGGGTGTTTAACTGGGTGAAATCAACCTTGAGGACATCCTGATTGATCAGTCGGCAACGCTCGGGCGCCTTTGTGACAAACCTCGCGAGCAGCCCCGGGATCAGATCGCGATCGAGCTCAATGAGCGTCAGATCGCAACCGGACGCATAAAGCCCTTCAGTGATGGCGCCGTGACCGGGTCCGATCTCAACCACGGCATCAGTCGGTGACGCATTGACGGATGCCAAAATCGCATCGATGACGCGTCCATCAATGAGAAAATTCTGGCCGAAACGTTTGCGTGCGGATTGAGCAAGTTCTTTGGACACAGTGGTTTCCAGCAAAAAGGCAAGTGTACCTGACTGAAAGATTCTTTAGGTGATTGCGGTAGTCAGCCGTTTAGCCTCGCGGATCGCGGCAACTAATCCACCGGTACTGGCAAGACCTTTGCCGGCGAGGTTTAGGGCGGTCCCATGGTCAACGCTGGTTCTGACGATCGGCAGTCCGAGGGTGATATTTACCGAGTCACCAAATCCCTGATATTTCACAACAGGAAGTCCTTGATCATGGTACATCGCGATATGACAGTCGGCTTGTGCGCGGATATCTGGAGTGAAGGCTGTATCCGCCGGGAGCGGTCCTTCGAGATGAACGTCAGGGAATTGTTGCCGCAACGCTTCAAGAGTCGGACGAATGACTTCAATCTCTTCGCGGCCGAGATGCCCATCTTCTCCTGCATGAGGATTCAGGCCTAAGACGTGAATTCTCGGTGTTGGAATCTGAAAGACGTTGCGGAATGCTTCAATCACAATGGTCGTGACGCTTCGAACACGTTCTGGCGTAATGGCTTGGGGAACATCTTTGAGTGGTAGGTGTGTCGTGACCAGCGCGACCCGGCAATCGGTTGAGGTCAGCATCATGACGACCTCAGAGAGTCCATAGAAATCCCTTAAGAACTCGGTATGACCGGTGAAATCATGGAATCCCGCGTCACGAATCGTCCCTTTGTTAACGGGCCCTGTGACCAATGCTCGAAAGCGTCCATCATTGATGCCATTCAGCGCATGTTCCAGCGACTTCAGGCAATACCCCGCATTGATCGGATCGGAAACCCCTGGGGCATTGGCTGGGTCTGCGGCTGCCACCGGTTCAACATAGACAATCCCTTGCGTTCGCTCAGGATTATAGTGATCCGCATCCATGATGCTGACTGGAAGCCCTAAGACTTCGGCGCGCCGTTGAAGAATTTCCGGATCAGCGATTAGGATTCCCTCGAGTTCACCATCAATGGCAGCCTGGATGCAAAGATCTGGACCAATGCCCCCGGGATCACCGGGTGTGATGGCAAGTGGAATCATGGTTTCAGTTCAACAAAAGCATCTGCACGAACCTGGCGAAGCCAAGAATCAAGTTCCTGAGAGAACTTCCGTTCGGTCAGGATGCGACGCGCACGATCCTTCATTTGTTCTTCTGAGATATCCGACTCACGAGTGTCGAGGACTTCAATTAAATGAAATCCAAACCGACTTTTTGTCACGCCGCTTAAGGTATTCAGAGGCAGTTGTGTCATGACGTTCGCGAAACCGGGGACCAATTGATCGGCTCGGACCCAACCCAGATCCCCCCCTTTGGCAGCACTTAAGGGATCTTCTGAGAAACGTCGCGCCAAATCAGCAAACTCTGCACCACCTTCCAGTTCGCGACGAACGTTTTGCGCTAGTTGCTCTGCTTTTTCCAAAGACCGGACGGCGTCAGGTTTGATTAGGATATGCCGTGCTTTGTATTCAGTGACAACCACTGATTGGTCGCCGCGACGATCACGAACGGCAATTAAATGAAAACCACCGGGTGAGCGGATTGGGCCGACCAATGTATTTTTCTTGGCCTCTGTCAGGGCATCAGCAAACGATGGATTCAGTTCGAGGATGTTTCTCCAGCCAAGATCACCGCCTTGACTTGCCTCTGGTGCATCTGAATAGCGCACTGCCATTTGTCCAAACGGCGCACCTTTTAACAAGGCATCTCGAATTTGCACGGCCTTTTGTTCGGCTTGCTGGATGACTTCAGGGCTTGGTCGATTCGGTAATCCCACAACGATTTGGCTTAAAAGCAGCTCAGGAGCAGTACTGACCTGCCCTCCGGTGGTTTCCATGAATCGTTCTAATTCGGTGTCACTGATGCGAATCCGGGTCTTCACTTCGCGATCACGAATGGCGTTGATCAGCAATTCTCGACGGATCTGCTCACGAAACACCGCAAAGCTTTTCCCCTCGGATTCGATGGCATTTTTGAGACCCAGTAAGTCTGTCTCGCGGTTTTTGGCGATTTGCAGCAGCGTCTCATTGACCCGCGCATCATCGATCTGAAGGCCGCGGCGTTTTGCCACCTCAACTTGTGCTTGCTCTAGAATCAAACGTTCGAGGACTTGTTCACGCAATTCATCGTTGATTTCGACAGCATTGCCTCGAGACTCTGCTTGCGTTTTTAAATCGTTCAAGCGCGTCTCAACATCGCTGGCTAAAACCACTCCTGAATCGACGACAGCCACAATTTTGTCAATGACTCGAGCGTTAGCAATCCCAATCAGATTGCTAAAAATCAGTGCTGAGAGCGCACATTTAATACCGAGCTTCAGAGAGTTCATAGCCTTCCAATAAACGTTCCATGATTGAGGAAGCTCCACGTCCTAAAACGCCGAGTCCTTTGAGTTCTACTTGCAGTTTGACGGAGTGTCCGCCGTTGGTTGAGGTGACTTGGTCACGTTCGTAGGCATGCACCACTGCGGCACGCCAGCAACAACTTTCATATTCAATACCAACGACTTGATTCACGCGCTGTTCGGTATTTGGCTCCCACTGCGTCCCAGCCAGAAAACGCCAATCTTGTCCGATTTGGTTAGAGATGTAGAGGTCGGTTCGCGTGGCCGCATCGTTATCCCACACAATCCGCTGCGTCACATAATCGGTCTCAGAGGTTTTGTATTTCACTTCATTGGTCGCCGTATCCATTGTTTCGCCATCTGCAACGGAGCTAAAACGTGTATTCCAATGCAGTGATTCGGCAAGACGAGCTGTGGACTCAATCACCAGAGGACCTTGATCTGTTGTGTCCGCGTTCCCTGAGAGTGTTACACCCCGGTCTTGAAGAAAGATGGTTCGCCCGGCAGTGACCCGATACGTTTCGATACCGTTGGCGTTGACGCCACGTGATGTTAACGAAAGCGCTATCTCTCGTGTATCACCGACGAAGTCGCCGCCTGAAATTGGATTATCGAGGAAAATCTGACTGACTGTATCAGTCTCATTCGCGGTGTCTGGGGTGTCGAATTTGACAACCGTTGGATCTTCATTGGGTTCACGAATTAAGAGTTTGGCTCTGGGGATGAGCTCATGTAGGGATCCATCCTCGCCAAACTTTTCGAAGTTTAAACTTCCGTCAAGCGATGCGCCGTAAGTGAAGTACGCGTTATCTTGCGTTGTCGATCCGGTGGTGGCTTCAGACCAGCGTGCAAAACCAAGTGCAGCAGGTGTGAGTGATCCATAGGCTCGTGACAAAGGATGTTCGGCTCTTAAGTCCGATGACAACCGACGCCCCTCTGACGGATCAGTCGCGGTGAGCCCTGTCGTATTTCTCGTAAATTCTGTTGCATCTCCTGATGCAAAAAGATTCCAATCATCACCGTATTGGGCCCAGGACGCAGTCAGTTGTGGTTGCCGGGAAAATTTCACTGATGATCCGGTGACACTTGGATCGACAACATCAATTCTGTCAACAATCCATCCAGCACTCCAGGTATCGCCGCGAACCGTTGCGCCGATCGAAGACGTAAGCTGCTGCTTATCCGACAGGTCAGCAAAATTATTCAGATCGTCCTGATAAGTACCATCAGACGCATCCTCATAGGTCATATTCCAAATCACGGCTTTGGATGGGTCACTCGCCAGGGTGAGTTGAGAGATGTGCCGATCGGTCCCCGTGACTTTGTCATCGGGTAGTTGCTCTGTTTTCGCCTCAAATAAACTGAAATCTTCAAACAGATAGCGACCATGCAGTCCAATGGCTGTTCCCCGAGCAGTCATAAACCTCGGTTGGATTAATAAGTCGTAGTTTGGAGCGAGGTTCCAGTAAAACGGGGTGACAATCTCAGTTCCTGATGTGGACCCCAGTGAATAACTCGGGAACAAGAAGCCCGTGAGACGTCGGTCATCCAGTGGAAATCCAAGTGCAGGCGTATAAAACACGGGAATTTCTTTGACACGAACAATGACATCATTCGCCCAGCCGCGACCAGAGGATTGGTTCAAATAAATTTGATCGGCTTGTAGGTCCCAGGAATTGACCCCTGGTGCGCAAAACGTGATGGTCCCATTGACGACCCGGATATCTCCGTTTGGTGCGCCGATGGCAAAGTCGGACTCGCCACGTAGTCGGTTTTGATGGGTCACGAATGATGAATTTTTCAGATCAAAGGCATTGGTGCGAACGTTGACTGAGGCCGTGTCGCCGATCAATAAAGTATTTGGGCGTCTAATTTTGACATTGCCGTCAGCATCGCCATCGCCGGTGGAGTTCAGGAAAGAGACCCGATCTGCCTCGAGTTGGAAATCGTTCCGCGTGATAAAGGCATTTCCCGTCAAAATGACGCGATCGCTCCCATCATAGTCGGTGTTCTCAGCCTCAGCGTTGAGATCGTCGCCGACCGAACCCTCAACCAGCGGTGGACTGTAGTAGCCCTGGCATAGATAGGTTCCCGACGTATCAATCACCCAGTCGGTCGCAGCAGCTGATTGTCCATCGCCGTGGGCGACGGATGCGCTCGTCGCAACAAGGCCGAGGGCCAGACATCGAGTTAGCGTTAAATGATTCATAGATTCACTTTCAGAACTGAAACAGAATCATAGAGGAGTCTGGCAGGTGTTGCCTAGGCCTTAAGATGCTTGCTTGCATAAAGAATGATATGTTTTCGCTCCTTTCTTACGTTGGAGCCCTAAGATATGCAGGCATATCTGTTCGATTTTGATGGAACGTTGGTCGATAGTGCGCCGGATTTGACCCGAGCGCTCGACTTAGCGCTTGGTCGTGCTGGGCTTCCTGGTGTTGGCTTGGAGCTTGGTAAGCAAATGGTTGGACATGGTGCTGGCAGATTGGTGGAGCGGGCCGTACGGCATGTCACTGGCGAATCCAATGTCACCATGGATTCACCGCTATGCCGCTTGCTGCTGTCCGTATTTCTCGAAGAATATGAACCGCTCTGCGCCGAAACTTCGGTTCTGTATCCAGGTGCAATCCAAGTGATCCAAACCCTCAAATCGCAGGGGAAGCAGGTTGGATTGGTGACCAATAAACCAAGACGCTTTGTGGATTTGATGTTGCCTGCATTCGATCTTCATGAGGTGTTTGACAGCATTGTTGCAGGCGATGATTTGCCGACGAAAAAGCCGGAACCTGATATGGTGCATCACGCGCTGTCCGAATTAGGGGCTGTGCCTCAAAGTGCCTGCTTGGTGGGAGATAGCCAAGCGGATTTGGGCGCCGCGAAAGCATCAGGTGTTGCCTCGATCCTTGTGAGCTTCGGATACGCTGGAGATTTGGATGTTCACACCGCAGGAGCCGACCGCGTGATTCATGAATTGACGGAACTACTCATTAATGACGCCTGAACAATTTGACCGCTATCGACAATTAGGTCTGACCCGCGTTCCGATTTCAGTCAAACGACTGGCGGATATGGAGACCCCACTGTCGTGCTATCTCAAGTTAGCAGACAGACCCTGGTCCTACCTGTTGGAATCAGTGACTGGTGGTGAGACGTGGGGCCGCTATTCCTGTATCGGATTACCTTCGCGGGAACGGATCGAGGTGAATGGGCCAAGAATCACTCGATTTAAGCGCGATGACGTTGTAGAGATTATTGAGTGCGATGATCCCTTGGCCTGGATTTCAGACTACCAGGTCCGTTTAGGACAGACACCCGCTTGGGTGATTGATGAGTTGGATTTACCGAAATTCACCGGTGGTCTTGTCGGTTACTTTGGCTATGACACGATTCAGTACGTGGAGCCACGAGTTGCAAAAACGCTACCAGCCAATGATCCACTTGGCTCCGCTGATATTCTGTTGATGCGCTCCGATGATGTGGTTGTCTTTGACAACCTATCGGGCATGTTGACATTGATTACGCATGCCAACCCTCAAGAAGCCAATGCTCTTGAGTCCGCGCTGGAACGACTCGACGATATGTTGGATGACTTGGCGTCAGCTTTGGATCCATCGGCATTTTACCCAACTGAGCATGAGCCGATCACCGAAGCGGATTATCAGTACAGCCTCGAAAAAGAAGACTTTAAGCAGGCGGTGAAAGCGGTCAAGGAGTACATTCAAGCCGGAGATGTGATGCAGACTGTTTTAAGTCAACGCATCTCAGTTCCTTATGCTGAAAGTCCTCTATCGCTCTATCGAGCGCTCCGCGTCTTAAATCCGTCCCCATACATGTACTTTTTCAACCTCGATGACACTCATATTGTCGGCTCATCACCAGAAATTTTAGCGCGTCTCGAAGATGGGCATGTGTCGGTTCGCCCAATTGCAGGGACTCGTCCGCGCGGGAAAACTCAAGAAGAGGATGTCGCGCTTGAGAAGGATTTGTTGTCTGATCCCAAAGAGATTTCAGAGCATTTGATGTTGATCGATTTGGGCCGAAATGATGTCGGTCGAGTCGCAGAAATTGGATCTGTCGAATTGACGGATCACATGGTGGTCGAGCGGTATTCTCATGTGATGCATATCGTCAGTCATGTCGAAGGGCGTGTTCGTCCTGATGTCAGTGCGCTTGATGTGCTGAAAGCCTGTCTGCCGGCTGGGACATTGTCTGGGGCGCCCAAAGTTCGGGCGATGGAACTGATTAATCAATTTGAACCGGTGCGTCGCGGGATTTATGGCGGTGCAGTTGGTTACTTAGGTTGGTCTGGCAACATGGATACAGCTATCGCTATTCGGACTGCGGTAATCAAAGGCGGCATGATGCATATTCAAGCGGGGGCCGGATTGGTGGCTGATTCGGTTCCTCAATCCGAGTGGATGGAGACATTGAATAAGGGCCGAGCGGTGATACGGGCAGCCAATGCTGCCTTGACTGGATTTCAGGATCTGAAAGGTCCAATGGTGCGGAGCTAGACAATGCTATTGATGATCGACAATTACGATAGCTTCACCTACAACTTGGTCCAATATTTTGGCGAGCTGGGTGAGACCGTGACCACGATTCGAAATGATCAGGCAACACTGGCGGAGTTGATTGAACTGAACCCAGATCACGTCGTGATTAGTCCAGGGCCGTGCGATCCCGATCAGGCAGGAATTAGCTTGCAGGTCATCGAGCACTTTGCAGGAAAAGTGCCAATCCTAGGGGTCTGTTTGGGTCACCAGGCGATTGGACAGGCATTTGGAGGACGAATTATTCGTGCCCCGAAAGTCATGCATGGTAAAACCAGTCCGATCCACCACGATGGGCAGGGTGTATTTTTGGGACTGAACCAGCCATTGATACAGACCCGTTATCATTCATTGGTGATCGACCCGGCCACCGTTCCAGATTGTCTGGAAGTCACGGCCTGGAGCCACGATGAATTGGATGAGCCTGAGGCGATTATGGGAATTCGACATCAAACATTGACGGTAGAGGGTGTTCAGTTCCACCCTGAATCCATCGCAAGTCAACAAGGCCATGAATTACTGCGGAATTTCCTGGCTGTTCAAGGAGGGCAGTGGTCATGACGATTCAAGAAGCAATTGCAGCGGTTTGTGCAAGACGGGATTTGTATGCTGAAGAGATGATGTCAGTGATGCGCTCGATCATGACCGGAGAGACAACCGACGCGCAGATTGGTGCGCTGTTGATGGGCCTTCGCATGAAAGGTGAAACCATCGACGAGATTGTTGGTGCCGCCAGTGTGATGCGTGAACTCTCACAAAAAGTCGATGTTCCTCAGGAATTTCTGGTGGATACCTGCGGAACCGGTGGTGATGGAGCGAATATTTTCAATGTATCGACTGCGTCTGCCTTTGTTGTTGCAGCCGCCGGTGGTCGTGTTGCGAAGCATGGTAATCGGTCGGTCTCCTCAAAGTCTGGATCGGCCGACGTGTTAGAAGCAGCCGGCGTGCGTCTCGATCTTGATGCCAATCAGGTGAAAACCTGTATTGAGACCTTGGGTGTGGGCTTTATGTTTGCTCCAGCCCATCACTCGGCAATGCGCTACGCGATTGGTCCAAGAAAAGAGCTCGGCATGCGGACGATTTTCAATGTCCTTGGCCCGCTCACCAACCCAGCGAGCGCTCCCAATCAAGTGTTGGGTGTTTTTGATGAAGCATTACTCACACCACTTGCCGAAGTTCTTCATCGTTTGGGATCGCGGCATGTGCTGGTGGTGCGTTCCGAGGACGGGTTGGATGAGCTGAGTGTCTCAGCGGCCAGTCGCGTTGCTGAACTCAAAGATGGGCGGATTCGGGAATATCGAATCAAGCCTCAAGATTTTGATCTGGACATCAGTGAACGTGATGAGCTTATTGTCGAGACTGCAGCTGAATCTCTTGAATTGATTCAAATGGCACTCACAGCTGACGATCATCCGGCGTCTGACATTGTAGCGTTAAATGCTGGCGCGGCCATTTATACCGCCGGATGCGCGCATTCATTAGAAGATGGTGTTGAAGCGGCTTGGGAAGTGATGGAATCCGGTGAGGCCATGGAAAAATTGGATGCCTTAGCGCGTTTAACTCAAGAATTAAAAGGTGACTAACCCATGAGCTGCTCGACGACGATTCTCGATCGAATCATTGCCAGAAAACGTCAAGAAGTCAGTGACCGACAAGACAACCAAGCCATTGAGGCGTTGTATGAACGCATTCAAGACCAAGATGCTGTTCGGGGATTTACTGAACGGCTTGTGACCCAGGCTCAATCCAAACAATCGGCGGTCATTGCTGAAATTAAGCGCGCGTCTCCATCGAAGGGGTTGCTCCGGGCGGATTTTCAGCCGGCTCTGCATGCAACTCAATATGAGAGAGCCGGCGCAACTTGCCTTTCAGTGCTGACCGATCAGGATTTTTTCCAAGGATCAGATGCTGATCTCAAGGCCGCGCGGGGCGCTTGCCAGCTCCCGGTGATTCGAAAAGATTTCATGATCGATCCCTATCAGATTGTTGAATCAAGAGCCTTGGGTGCTGACTGCATATTGTTGATTGTGTCTGCGCTTGATGATGCAAAACTGGCGGTACTTCACGAGACAGCACTGTCTGTGGGTCTCGATGTATTGATTGAAGTCCATGATGAACGTGAACTCCATCGGGCGCTTGCTTTGGATAATCGATTGATTGGAATCAATAATCGAAATCTGCATACCTTTGAGACCAAGCTTGAGGTGACCCTTGATTTGCTCGATCAAATGCCTGACGACAGACTCTTGATTACTGAATCCGGGATTTTGCAACCTCAAGATGTTCAGCTGATGCACTCTCATGGCGTTTATGGCTTTTTGGTGGGAGAGGCCTTTATGCGGCAGCCAGACCCTGGTGTCGCCTTGACGCAATTGTTTGAGGATCTCGCTTGATCCCTTGGTTAGTTGGACTTGGTGCCGTCATTGTTTGTGGTCTGAGCTGGTATGCCTGGTCTCTGACCTCACAGTTACAATCGCTTGAAAACAAGCGGTCCAAGGCAAAACAAGACGCGATGATGGGTATCAAGGTGTTGATTGATTCCTATTTAGACAATCAAGTGGATCGGTCCGAATGCTTGTTGCGGATGCGCGTTCTGTTGGATGCGCACCATGCCGACTGGTTGGCGACGCTTGAGTTGCCTCGGTTTGATGAAATCAGTCAGGCAATCTTGGCGATGCCCTTCGGTGAAGCGCGCCAACAGATTGATGCATCGACGCGACGCGAGCATGATGCTGCGCGACGACAATTGTTACAAATACATGAGGCTGAGCTCGAGTCTGAGTTGCGGCGATTAAAGGAATGGGTGAATCGATGAAAGCACGTGTTTCCTGGCACCAGGATGTTTCATTTGTTGCAGAGAGTGGATCTGGTCACGCCATGGTCGTCGACGGCGCACCTGAACATGGTGGTCGAAATATTGGCCCTCGCCCGATGGAGTTGATCCTCATGGGTCTCGGAAGTTGTGCGAGCTTTGATGTGATCGCCATTCTGAAAAAGCAGCGTCAAGCGATCAAGACATGTGAGTGTGTGCTGGAAGCTGAACGTGCAGATGCGGTTCCTGCTGTGTTCACCAAAATCACGATGCACTTTCAGGTGTCAGGTGACAACCTTGATGCCGGAAAAGTCGAGCGAGCAGTGGCTTTGTCAGCAGAGAAGTATTGCTCTGCGTCAAAAATGCTTGAAGATGCAGGCGTTGAACTGACACATCGAGTCACCTTAACCTCGTAGTGGTGAATTTGCGGTTGGTCGTCAGTCGTTGTTTGACCAATCGCGCGGATGCATTCTTCAAATCGTCATCGAACTCTCCAACACTCCTGTCTTGAATAAGGAGTGCAGAATGGATGGACATCGGAACTGTCTGGTGATTGATGATGACAAGATCGCGCTCAAATTGGCCGCCACCTGTTGTCATGAGCTTGGGCTTAAAGTGTACATCGCTGATACGCCAGCTGAGGCATTCGATGAACTGAAACGTCGTCGTTATCGTTTGATTGTGGTTGACCATCATGTGCATGGGGTAGCCGGCTTTGAGATCCTCGACCAGTTGCGGTCCCAGTTACGCCGGGCAACGATTGCTGTATTCACAGGCGATACGTCCGATCAAACCAGAGTGCGGTATGAAACCCGAGGGGCGATGGCGTTTCTGTATAAACCACTGTCATTGCCTGCGATGCGGTTTCACTTGAAAACACTGCTCGAGCGCTCGTGATGAATGATGAGTGGGGAGTATTTGATCTGGCTCGGTACACTGAGAATTTCGCTGCACTCGACGGAGCAGCGCAATGCGAAATTTGGACGCATTTACAGGTGGCTCTGACAGAGGCCCTGTCGAGCTTTGAGAACCAAGGACTTCAGTCAAATATGCAGACAGCGCATCAATTGGCGTCTGCATTGGGGAGTATTGGGCTCATTCGTGCGGGCCTGTACTTTCAATGGATCGAGCGTGAAGCGCAGATTCCACCCTATGCCAGCCCCCCGAATCAGGTGATTGAAGGGCTGCTACTCAGGCTTCCGGTACTGCAGAAAGAGTTACTTCGACTGCCCTGAGAATAAATGCTCGGGCTCCCCGGTGAGTAAATCGATGAGAAACGATCGAACCAATCGATGTGCTGCTGATTTGGCGAATAACGCCGACATACCAATATGTAAACTATGAAGGGAAACTCTCGGTAAATCGGTTCGTTCGACAAGCGTGGGGTCATGCTCCTTGCCATAGACCGGTAGACAGGCGATCCCATAGCCTGCCGATGCCAGTTGGCTTCGTTCGTATGCCGATCGAATTCCATATTGCTTGGATGGGACCTCTATCGAGCTGGGTAATGAGAGACTTTCGAGCACCTCCCACTCTTCGTCGGTGTATCCTCCAATCAAGCGCTCTGGATAGGAATTCCGCGCACTGTAAAACGCATGTGGAACATCGATTCGGATGCCACCGATACAATCATCTGGAGCAATGGTCGGCTGTGCTGTTGGTCGATCAAGGAAAATACCAAGGTGAACCAGGCCTGACATCACATCGTTGAGATCGCAATGGCTGGCAAGTTCAATCTCCAGACATGGCGAACGGTTTGCTAACCGGATCAGGTGTGCGTGCAGTGCTTGTGTGGACTCAATTGCCGGTATGCCCACGATGACTCCTGTTGGTAACTCGCTGAGCGCTCGGATCTCGGCGTTGATCCGCGATAATAATTTCAGTTCGCTCATGAGACATTGGCCGATTTGTTCGCCAAGTGTTGTGAACTGCAGTGGGCTTCCCTTTGATGCAAACAAGGGTTTTCCAATTTGTGCTTCAAGACGCTCGATATTTTTTCGGATGGTGTTGTGGCTGACGGACAGTTCGCGGGAGGCTTTACGGAAACCGCGTGTGCGAAAAACCGATTCGTATTGTTCAAGATGTTGGGTATTTAATCGCCAATCCATGGCTGGTAGTCCTTATGCTTGGTCAAATATTCTCTGGTCAAGAGTCCCTCTTGGACCAAAACTGTCACCAAATCATAAGAAATGAATTATTACAGTTTGACGTCTAATTCATCGATGAGACGCGCAATGAATCAATTACATCAAGTGACGACTAGCTTTCCGGTTCCCTTCAACGAAACATTTCGGCTCGATGCATTACGGCAACTCGAGATTCTCGATAGCCCGCCACAGTATCGGTTTGATCGCATTACAAAGCTTGGGGCATCACTGTTCAACACACCGATGTGCGCCATCAGTTTGGTTGATGCAGATCGACAGTTCTTTCTCTCTCATCATGGGTTTGAAGGGAGCGACACGGCGCGCGAGCACGCATTTTGCAATTACGTGGTTGCAGATCAATCGCCCTTGATCGTCCGGGATGCCACGCTCGATGATCGATTTGATGACAATCCGATGGTGGTTGGGAATTTCCATTTGCGGTTTTATGCCGGCGTTCCTGTCACTGATTCAGAGGGGCATGCATTGGGATCATTTTGCATCCTTGATCGTGAAACTCGGGAGACGGGTTTGACTGAAGCGCAAATCGAAGCGCTTGAGGATTTGGCCGCCATTGCGATGGATGAAATGAAAACAGGGTTTGAAAAACAGCAGTGGTCAGACGAAATCGATGATGCCAACACCCGATCTCGGACACTGGAACAAGAAAGGCAGCAGGCTGTGGCGGCCAGTCAAAGCAAGTCTGAATTCCTGGCCAGTATGAGTCATGAAATCCGAACACCATTAAACGGACTGATTGGCTCTGCAGATCTTTTGTCAGAAACCACGCTGGATGCGGCTCAACGTGAATCAATGGGGACGCTGTTGGCGAGCGCTGAAACGCTTCTCGGGCTTCTGGATGATGTTTTGGATCTGTCGAAGATCGAGGCCGGAGAGATGCGCTATGAGCAGTTGGAGTTCGATGTCGCTTCGGAAGTTGAACATATTGCGATGATTCTTGCCAATCAGTCGGCGAAATTCGATGTGGATGTGATGCTTGATATTGCTGATGATTTTCCAACTCAGGGTCTTGGGGACCCAACACGGCTTCGGCAGATTGTTTTCAACTTAGCAGGCAATGCCATCAAATTTACCGATTCCGGGGTTGTGGTCATTCGCCTTCAATCACCAAGCCCGAATCAGGTTCGCCTGCAAGTTGAAGATACTGGAATTGGGATGAGCGAGTCGCAGGTTAAGACCCTATTCGAACCATTTAAGCAGGCTGATTCTTCGATCGCTCGTCGTTATGGTGGCACCGGACTGGGGATGACCATCGTTCAGCGTTTGGTGCATGCATTTGATGGATCCATCAGTGTGCGATCCACAGAAGGCCAGGGAACTTGTGTCACCGTCGATCTGCATCTTCCATTGAGTGATCCAACCCCTCGCGAAGTCGCACGTTTCCCCTCAATGGTTAATGGCTGTCGAGTGTTGGTGATCGATGACGTGGCGATCAACCGGAGCATTATTGAAGGTCTTTTGACACGCGCCGGAGCCATCGTTGAAGGAGTGGCAGATGGGTTTTCAGCCCTGTCGAGGCTCGATGCTGCATGGCTCGGGTCATCTCGATTTGATGTGGTCTTGTGTGATGATCTGATGCCGGGCATGACCGGTAGGAGTTTTGTGCGTCAGTTCAAAAAGCAAGCGATGCCAACCCCGATTATTGTGATGACGAGTGCTGGGTCGTCCGATGAGTTGACTGAGGTCGGAGCGGATGCAGTGGTCGCAAAGCCTGTTCGTGCGGCACCGTTGATTGCAGCGATTACCGACGTTGTGACTCAATCCCGTCAACAAAGCGATCAGGCAGCCCTCCCCATTCCGAGACCAATGACTCGAAGCCCAGTCTCTGAGGAATTGTCGCTCGCCGGGCTATCGATCTTGGTTGCTGAAGACCATCGCACGAATCAGCTTGTGATCGAAAAGCTGCTGCATTCCCTCGGGGCACAATCACAAGTGGTGGAAAATGGGCAGAAAGCCTGTGATCGGCTGAAGTCAAAGACGCATTTCGATGTCGTATTACTGGACATTCATATGCCAGTGATGAGCGGTATTGAAGCCGCGCAATGGGTGAGGGCTCAGGCTGCGACAACTCATCTTCCGATGATTGCCTTGACAGCCAACGCCTTAGAGGGTGATCGCGAGCGCTATTTGCATGCCGGGTTCACCGGCTATTGTCCGAAGCCGATTCGTCGCTCTGTACTGGCCTCTGCGATTCTTCATGCGATAGGCCAGAAGGTCCATGTCTAATGCATCGAATCGCTCACGGTTGGCTTTAGATATGCGCTTTTATGCCATCTTGTCTCACATCTTCCCTCTACGGTTCAGTCATAAGGTTGCATTGATTGCATGCTTGGGTATGCAGATTCCATGGGTCAGTCTGACGATGTATCTCACACCATTGTCGGATCGATTGGCACTATCCTTGATTGATCTCGCAGTCATCGCTGGGACGTTGATGTTGGGGGTCCTGCTGACTTGCACCGCGATGCAGGCCTTAATGGTCCCGTTATATCGTATTCATGCTGCCACTCGTGCATCTGGGTACGTTGATCGATTGCCCGAACATTATCGAGATGAAATGGGTGAAGTGATGAAACTCGTTAATCGCTTGAGCACAGAAGCGGTGACTGATCCACTGACGGGACTGTTAAATCGCAAAGGTTTGCTTGAAGGGATCAAAGCATGTCCACGGGGTGCTGTGATCGTCTTCGATCTCAATCAATTCAAGCAGATCAATGATACTTATGGCCATCAGGTCGGTGATCAGGTGTTGGTACAAGTCGCTCAATGCTTAAAAGCTCAGATCCGCCAACCCCAAGATTTGTTGGCACGTTGGGGTGGAGATGAATTTTTAATGGTACTTCGAGATGCGACAGAGGGCAGCGCTCAGCAAAAAGCGCGGGACATTGAAGCCTTGCTGGCCCGATGTTGGCTCGATGGCTCAGTCAGGCCAGCACCTTCGGTCAGTTTTGGAATTCAGATGCTGACAGGCGGCAATCTTCAGACCGATATCGAACAGGCAGATCAGGCGATGTATGAACACAAAGCATTGCGATCAGACGGTGTCAGTGGTTTGACAAATCACCGATCGATGCATGGAGTTTGATGCCATCCATGACAGATCGCGACTAAACGCGTTCTGCAGTTTGGGTCATGAGTTTTGCACCTTCCCACATCATTCGCCGGACGGGGGTTGGTAACTGTTGACCACCTTGGTCCAGCGCTGTTTGTCCATGGCGGATTTCGTCATCTAGCATCTGCTGCAGAATCTGACGGGATGCGTGATCACTGGCTGGAAGCCGCTGAAGATGGTCGCGGAGGTGACGTTCGACGTTCTCTTCGGTGGCATGCACAAAACCCAGTGATACTTTATCTGAGACCAAGGCAGCTCCAGCACCCAAGGCAAAAGACACTGAATACCATAGGGGATCCAAGATACTCGGTTTGGCATTGAGTTCATGTAACCGCTCTCGACACCAGGCGAGGTGATCCAATTCCTCTTCGGCGGCTTTGGCCAATGCGGTTCCGGTGGCTTCATCAGAGGCAAACAGAGCTTGCCCGTTATAGAGGCCCTGAGCACAGATTTCACCGGTATGATTGACCCGCATCAAACCACCAGACACTCTGATCTCATCATCTGTCATGGGATCAACCAACGCACCCCGTGATGGAGATGGGAGTTGCGGCTCAGGTTTGACTCGTGCAACTGTTCGCAACAGGCCATCGAAGCCATGAATCAGACGATCGATCGTATTCAACGGTGAACCCCCAGGTGCATGCCAAATGACTGCCCAAGATCCCTGACTTCTCTGACCATCCGCTCTGGTTCATCAAGCCGTAAGACATGGGTCGAGGCTAATTCCTCAAAATCTAAATTCGCCTGAGTGGCACTCTCTTCATCGGTTAGGATACCAAACAGCAATCCATGCGATTCGGCCAATCGTCTGAATCGCTCACGATCGTCAGGATTCTCAAAACCACCAGAGACGACCACCGGGAAGCCGGCTCGTAACGAGAGTTCAGCCAGTTCGACCAAATGGCGATAGGTTTTTGGAGCGGTATTTTCTTGACCACCATAGAGCCGTTGACGCTCAAGATCTGAGCGCAAACGGATCATGCCAAAATCATCAATCAATTGGTGGGTTAGGCTTTGGCGAATATCGACGTCAAGACCAAGCGTAATTAACAGCACCCGCGGCCGGATAGTTGTTGCATGTTCGGCCATGACCGCATACCGACGATAACGCGCCACTGGAGAGGTGTCGGTTTCCGTTGGGAGAACAGGCGCGTTGAGTTCCAGTAAACATTCTTTGGCTCGGACCATCGCGCGATAGGCTTGGTACCCTTGATAGACCCAGAGTGCATGATAATCACCACTCAGTTCGAGATAACGATTGAGTAGGTGCCAGGCTGAGGCAAAATCGTCGCGCGCTTCAAGATCCACCGTCAAAAACGCGATCTCACTGATCACATCAATCCAGCGGAACTCGGCGCGGTATTCAATGCAATCGAATAACCGAATCTCATGAGACTGAGTTTCAACCACGTTACCCAAATGAAGATCACCATGGCATTCTCGGATCATGCCCAAATCTTTCCGCTCGGCAAAGCGAGGCCACAATCGCTTGAGGTATTCGTGCGCCCAGGCCTCGAGTTGCAATAGTTGGGCTAAATCCTTCGCTTCCGTCAGTCGGGGCCTGACCTGATCAAAATTCAGTTGCGCAGGGACATAGAGTGAATTGGGCTCACCAAAAGGCATCTCGATCCCCGAGACAGGGGCTTTTGCGTGCAGGTCGAATACCGCTTGGCAGAGCTTCTCCAAGCGCTCATGATTCAGCCCTTCTGCATTGTGGATTTCATCTAAGGTGTTGTTGGGATCGAATTGATGCATTTTGACGGCATATTCGATGGGCTGCCCCTCGCCTTGGCCAACCTGGATTCCAGCCTCAGTTTGATAGATGCCAACCACATCAATATAGAGTTCACTAAAACTGCGTTGGTTGAGTGTGAATTCGCTGTGACAAAGTTCGTGTCTGGATTCGAGGCTGCTGGCATCCAGGAAATACAGATCAACCGGCTTTTTAATTTTGTACGCAAATTGACCGGTGAGAAGGATCCAGGCGAGATCAGATTCAATCACTTCGATCGTTGTCACGGCATGCGGATAGCATGATTGATGTCGCAATGCGTCAATGAGCGTCTCGCTCACCTCGTCCTCCCGGTATACTGGCGCCCATGAAACGATGGTGGCACCTGTTTTTGAAACTTTCTCTTACCCTACTGGTAGCAGTGGGGTTGGGTCTAGTCTATCTCAATGCGCATCTAACACGACAATTTGAATCGTTGTCTTGGGCAGTGGGCGCGAAAATCTTTGCGAGACCGCTGGAGTTGTATCAGGGTGCACCTTTTACGCTGGATCAAGTCCGATTCGAGTTGGACTTATTGAATTATCAGAATGTCAAGGGTCGCCCGGGTCAAGGTCAATATCAGCTCGACGACCAAGGGATTCAGGTAGGAATCCGAGGTCACGCGTTTCCCGATGGCGTTGAGCCCGATCGTTTTGTTCGGATTGATTTTGCGCCGCGTCAGGTCAGCGCGCTGACCGATGGGCGAGCGCAACCACTCGACATTATTCGCTTCGAGCCACTTGTTCTGGCGCAATTATCCGGGGCGCATGCCGATCGAGAGATCATTCGATTAAATGAGTTACCGCCGCGCTTTGTTGATTTATTGATCGCTGTTGAAGACCGTGGGTTTTATGACCATGCCGGGATTTCAGTCACGGGGATTCTGCGTGCAGCTCTGAACAATGTATTGGCTGGGCGATTTGCGCAGGGCGGAAGTACTCTGACGCAGCAACTGGTGAAGAACCTTTACTTAACCCGAGAACGCACCTTGTCCCGAAAAGCACTTGAGGCGATTTATGCAATCTTGATTGATGCTGGGTTTTCTAAAGAACGGATTCTTGAGGCTTACGTCAATGAAGTGTTCTTGGGACAGTGGGGCAATCGTGCGATTCATGGGTTTGGAACAGCGTCCCAATTTTACTTTGGCCGTCCAATCAACGAGCTCTCACTCAGCCAGCAGGCCCTGCTCATTGGCTTGATCAAAGGGCCGAGCGCTTTGAATCCTCGACGGTTTCCGGAGCGAGCGATCGAGCGTCGAAATTTAGTGCTGACGTTGGCGGCATCCCAAGGGGTGATTACGCAGACAGCCGCGGAAGCAGCCTCGAAGCGCTCGTTATCGGTGCCAAAGTCACCAGCTGATCGTATCGGTCGATTCCCCGGCTATGTGTCAGTGGTTCGTCGTGAATTGACTCACGATTACAGCAGTAAGCAGTTGACCATGGCTGGCCTGAAGATCTACACGGCGCTGGATCCTCAAGTGCATCGAGGACTTGTCGAAGGACGGAAACAGAGTTTGGCTCGATTACGGGATATCGGTCTTGATGCAACAGCTGAAGTTCAGCTCGGCGCCTTGGTCGTCGATATTCCGACCGGTGAAATCCAAGCAGTGTTAGCGGGGCGCGATCATCGAATCGGTTTCCATCGAGTACTCGATGCGCGCCGTCAAATTGGGTCACTGGTGAAGCCCTTTGTCGTTGCCGCGGCGATTGAACAAGACACAGACCTGCATGCCGGCAGCTTAGTTCGTGATGAAGCGGTGTCCATTCTCGATGATCAAGGAGCGGTCTGGGCACCGAAAAACTACGATCGGACCGAACAAGGCGTGGTTCGTCTTGAAACAGTGATCGCAAACAGCATCAACCAAGCGACTGTGCATCTGGCCTTTGGGGTCGGTCTCGATCCGATCCTTGAGCGACTGCAAACCTATGGGATTCCGGTTGGGCCAACCAAACCGCCTGCGACGGTGCTTGGGGTATCTGAAATGTCGCCCTATCAAGTGGCGTCACGCTACCAGGGATTGCTCAATCAAGGACATTTGGCACCATTGAAGGCAGTTCGGACGGTTGTGGATGAGACAGGCCGTACGCTGAGCAAACGGCCATTTCAATCAAGTCGGCTGATGACAGCACGTGCGGCAGTTCAAGTGGATCACATGATGCGAGTCGGTGCCAAAGTGGGCACGGGACGGGCCTTCGGTTCCCGCTATGCAGAGGTGATGGCATCGAAAACAGGAACGACCGATGATGGTCGTGACGCATGGTTTGTCGGCGCAGATGGTCGCAGACTCGGTGTTGCTTGGGTTGGATTTGATGACAATCGAAAAGCCGGTTTGGTGGGATCCGTGGCGGCACTTCCGGTGATCACTGACGCTTTTCAGTACGTCCAGAGAAGCAACCGATCCAGCACATTGCCGGATGGATTGCGCTACAGTTGGATCAATCAATCGGGACAAATTGTCGATCAGTCGTGTGAAGGTGCCGAAAAGCGTCCGTTACCGATAGACTATCCCGAGGCGAGGGCAGGTGATTGCGGCGCTGGTGATTCTGATTCGCAAGATGGTCGCTGGCTGAAAAACTGGTTTGGAGGATGATAATGCGGCTTGGGTTGAGTGTGGTCTGTATGGCTTTTGTGGTTGGGTGTACTCAGACTCCGGTATCAAGGCCTCCGGTGGTGGATGCTTCATGGCGTGCCAATGAGGATGACCGGGTTGTCTCTTCAACTCGTGTCATTTCGATGTCTTCGCCAAAAATCCAGCGAGAGAAAGGTGAGCGCAATGAAGTGACACCGATTGAGCCGATCGCCAAAATTGAGCCGATCGACCAACCGAAACAGCAAACCGAAATCCCGCCTGCGGTGTTGTCACTGCTGGAACAGGCTGATCAATTGAAGACGGCGGGGGATTTAGCCGGTGCATCCTCCCGCCTTGAGCGTGCACAGCGGATTGCTCCAACAGAACCGGAAGTGTATTTCCAGTTATCCAGTTTGCGACTGGAGCAAGGAAACCATGAAGACGCGATGAATATCGCATTGCAAGGCGTCGACTTGTCAGGCACCGATCAAGCCATGAAACGTGATCTTTACACAGTGATCGCGAGGGCGCGTGACGCGCTTGGTGATTCGGCTGGGGCCACTGAGGCGCGCCGGCTAGCGCGCGCAGCCGGTTCTTAGAGAGCCTGTAGAGATTCTCGAGCAGCGGTCAAGGTGTCATCGATGACTTGGTCGCTGTGGGTTGATGAAACAAATCCAGCTTCATACATCGATGGCGCCAAATACACCCCCCGGTCCAACATCAGGTGGAAGAAGCGTTTGAAAATTGCTTCATCGCAAGCGGTGACCTCAGCAAATGATGTGACTGGACGCTCGGCAAAAAATAACCCAAACATCCCGCCGCGACTCACACCTTGCATCGCGACTCCGGCTTCCTGCGCCACTCGCATCATTCCGTTGACGAAACGCTCAGTGGTGGCGGTGAGTGCTTCATAGAATCCCGGTGCCGATAGCTCTGATAAGGTCGCAATCCCTGCAGCCATCGCCACCGGGTTCCCTGATAAGGTGCCTGCCTGGTAGACGGGTCCGAGTGGTGCAAGCATATCCATCATATCCTGACGCCCACCAAAGGCGCCGACAGGCATTCCGCCACCGATAATTTTGCCAAGACACGTTAAATCAGGCTTGATTTGCGTTAGCGCTTGCGCACCACCCTTGGCGACACGGAAACCGGTCATGACTTCGTCAAAAATTAAGACGACACCGTATTGATCGCAGAGGGTTCTCAAGCCCTCTAGGTAGCCAGGCTTTGGCAGGATCATATTCATGTTACCGGTGATTGGCTCAATGATGAGGCATGCGATGGAGTCGCCTTGTTGTTCGAATAATGCTTGAGCAGCATCGAGATCATTGAATGGAAGATTCAGCGTGTGCTTCGCTAAATCTGCTGGAACACCTGGGGAGCTCGGCACACCAAATGTGAGTGCACCTGATCCGGCCTTGACCAATAAACTGTCGGAGTGGCCGTGATAGCAGCCCTCAAATTTGACAATGGTGTCACGGCCGGTGAATCCGCGTGCCAGACGAATCGCACTCATGGTGGCTTCGGTCCCGCTTGAGCAAAAGCGGAGTTTTTCCATGGATGGAAAAAAGGTTTTTACCAGTTCCGCCATGTCCGTTTCGATCGCTGTTGGTGCACCAAATGACAAACCATTTTCGATAGCATCTCGGACGGCTTGTAGCACTCTTGGGTTCGCGTGACCGGCAATCATTGGTCCCCAACTGCCGATGTAGTCAATGTATCGTTTTCCATCGGCATCAAAGAGAAACGGGCCTTCAGCCTTACTGAAGAATACCGGCGTTCCGCCGACTGCACGAAACGCTCGAACAGGAGAATTCACTCCACCTGCGATGGATTGACTGGCTCGAGCAAAAAGTTGTTCTGATTTGGACATCACGATTGTTCCTTAAAATAATTCTGAGAGCCGACGCGCTGCCTCACCGATCTCTTTGGCCCTGAATACGGCTCCGGAGACCGCTAGCATCGCAACTCCGGTATCTAAAATTTGTCGCCCATTATCTAGGGTGATTCCGCCAATTGCGACCGTTGGAATGGCGCACTGTGACACTAAGTCCTTGAGCTGGTGGAGGGACAAGCCTGAGGCTTGGGGTTTGGTGTCTGAATCGAATAGTCGGCCAAAGGCGCAATAACTGGCGCCGTCAGCCACTGCCTGTTCCATGAACTCCTGTGAGCCATGACAGGTTCGCCCAAGTACCGCATGTGGCCCCAGCGATTGGCGAGCATCGAGCAGTGATCCATCTCCTTGTCCAAGATGCGCGCCATCGGCTGCCAGGACTTTAGCGATACTCACTTGGTCGTTAATCAAGCAGGGCGTGAAGTTACGACGACACGCCTCGAGCACCGCATCGGCGAGCGCGAGATACAAGCCTGAATCGGTCGTTTTATGCCGAAACTGCACCAGCCGAGATCCTCCGGCGACTGCCTCATCGACCTGTCGATAAAGGAGCTCGGGATCTGTAATGGATGCGTCAGTGACGACATAAAGGCCTCGCATCAAAATGGCTTAACAATCACCAAAATGACAATGGCAATCAAGCTGACAACAGGCGCTTCGTTAAACCAGCGATACCACACATGACTGCGTGTGTTGGCATCATTTTTAAAGGTTTTGACGATTTTCATGCACCAATGGTGGTAACCGAGGAGTAACACCACGAAAGTCAATTTGGCGTGCATCCATCCCTGACTCATGTATTCGGGGACCAACATGATCAACCAAACGCCAAGAGCCACGGCAACAACCATCGATGGCGTCATGATGCCGTTTAACAGCTTCCGTTCCATGATTTTGAAGCGTTCGATACCAGCTGTATCGGTGGCTTCTGTCATCGCGTGATAGACAAACAGCCGGGGAAGATAAAATAACGCCGCGAACCAGGTGATGACCGCGATCAGGTGGAATGCTTTAATCCAAAGGTACATATTGCCTCCTGTTATGGAGACGGGAGTACACCAAGTCTGTCAGCGAAAGGCAAGGTCAGTCGCGTTCTTGGTGTCTGACCATTGATTGAACGTCGATGACAGCCTTAAATAAGTCACCTTCATTAATCACTCCTAAGAGTTCTCGATTCTGTTGATCGATGATCGGGACAGACTCACCCACAAAATCACTGACCACATGCATGGCGTGTTGCAGCGAGTCATCTACATGCAGCAAGAGGGGGTCGGCGTCAGCAAATTGGAAAACCGTTTGGTCGCCAGCTTCAATGGCTTGGTGCACGGACAGTTTCGCGGCTAATCGTCCAGAATCAGACACCACGTAGGCCTCGGTCTGTTGTTTTTCCCGCATCAAGGATAATGCCTCATGCCCGGTCGAGGTCTCAGACACTGCCACAAAATCGTCGCTTAAGTGAGGCTCAAGTGTGTGTTGGGAAAGGGCGATCGCCTCTCGACCCTGTGCCAAATCAATTCCACGATCGAGAAGCTGTCGATCGAAGAATGAGTGACCAAAGAGACGGTGGGTGAGTAGCATGGACGCCATCACAGCCATTAACGCGGCGACGGCATAGGCATAGGACTGAGTCAGCTCGAGCACGATCAAGACGGCGGCCACTGGTGCACCGATGACGTTGGCAGCGACAGCTGCCATGGCTGCAATACTGACCGCCACGCTTAAATCCGGGACGCCAAGAATCATTGCCAGTTGGGCGACGATCCCGCCGGCCGCAACACCGACAAACAATGCGGGAGAGAAAACGCCTCCAAACAATCCAAAACCAATACAGAGCGCTGTCATTGCAATTTTGACGACGAGCAATAACAGCAGCGCTGGCATTTGGTAGGCGCCGTCGAGCATAGCATTAATTGTACTTATCCCCAGTCCAAGAATTTCTGGAATCCAAATTCCGACAAGGCCACAGATGGTGGCAGCGGTCAGGATCAGTCGCTCAGCTGACCAACCGGTTTGCTTGGCAAATGCAGCCGATCGTCTCAGGGCTTCCATATAGATAATCGCGGCAAACGCGATGATGGGGCTTGCGATAATTAATACCGGTATCAGCGACACAAGATCGGGTGCTGATGACGAAATTTCGAAAGTTGCTGAATGTGAGAAAAACGCCTGACTGACCGCGGATGCAGTGACTGAGGCGATTGAGATTGGGGCAATCGCTCGGACCGAAAAATGACGCAAAATCGCTTCATGCGCAAAAACAATTCCTGCGATTGGAGCCCCGAACCCTGCGGAAATGGCGGCTGCCACACCACAACCTAAGTACACCTCGTGTGACAGTCTCGACGAAACGAAGCGCTTGACTACGATCCCGAGTGTGGCACCAAAGTGAACCAAAGGCCCGTATTGCCCCACGGATCCACCACCAGCAGCACTGGTAAATGCAGTGAGGGTTGATGCAATACCGTGCTTGATATCTAGGGGTTCTTTGGATTGTTGAGCATGGTAAATCGAGTCTGCTGGACCATGCCAGCGGACGACCCCAAAGACCCGTCGGATCAAAATGACGAAAGCCGCAGCGATCCACAAAAAGATGAGACTTGTCAGTTCAAATTGACTGCCGGCAAGCGTGATTTCGAAGATGGAATGATTTTCACGAAGTGCGGTGAAGAACTGAACGCCAGAGACGTAGGCATTTGAGGTCCAGGCGATGAGTGTTCCAATCAGCCCTCCAATACCAAAAACAATCAGCAATTCGATGCCGGTATCTTTGATACGACTCTGCATAGACTTCCCCTGTCGAGTGCGTTTTGATGTCAGTTTGGCGTATTATGCGCGCAATTATTGAATGGATGGAAATCGTAAGTGAAACGCATAGGTATTGTGGGTGGCACAGGATATACAGGTGTTGAACTGTTGCGGATGCTGGCTTCGCATCCTGAGGTCGAAGTGAGCTGTCTGACATCTCGTTCTGAGGCTGGGAAAACTGTGGCTTCGTTATATCCGTGGTTATCGCATAATCAGCAGCTGAGGTTTGAAGAGCCGTCAGTCGATGCATTAGGCCACTGTGATTTAGTGTTTTATGCAACGCCCAATAAGATAGCGATGCATGAGGCTCGCGATCTACTCGAACGTGGCGTTCGAGTGATTGATTTGGCGGCGGATTTCCGATTCAGTAATCCGGCGGTGTGGGAGTCAGCGTACGGTGGACCCCATGGTGCGCCAGACCTCATTGATGAAGCCGTGTATGGATTGCCTGAAAAATATCGTCATTTGATTGCCGATGCCCGGCTAGTCGGGAACCCAGGATGCTATCCCACGGCCACCGCTCTCGCCCTGATGCCCCTGGTTGAGGCCGGTGCGTTAACGCAGTCACATGTGATTGTCGATGGAAAAAGTGGAGCGTCCGGTGCAGGACGGTCTGCGCGCACAGACCTGATCGTGGCAGAAGCGTCCGACAATTTTCATGCCTATGCCGCCGGTGGTCATCGCCATGCTCCGGAAATGGCCCATCAACTCTCAAAAATGGGTCAGGAAGTGACGATCACTTTTGTTCCGCATCTCTTGCCGATGATCCGAGGCATTGAAGTCACCGCTTACGTCTCCACATCATTATCATTGGAAGAGGCGCGGGCGCTGTTCGAAAAGCGGTATCAGGACGAGCCATTGGTGTCGTTGGCGTCCGCTGGCGAGCATCCTGAGACCCGATGGGTTCGAGGATCGAACCGCTCGGTGATCGGTCTTTACCAACAGCAACCAGGACAGTTGATCATCTCGAGTGTGATCGATAATCTGGTCAAGGGCGCGGCCGGGCAGGCGATTCAGAATATGAATTTAATGCTCGGGCTTCATGAGTTTGACGCGCTTCCATTGTATGCATTGAGTCCGTGAGATGTTATGACTGAAGTATTTGTACCGACCCCGATTCATTTGACTGAGCGTGCTGTTTCGAAAGCGAAGGAGCTGATCAGTGGTGAGGGAAATCCAGATCTGCACTTGCGAGTATTTGTCACCGGTGGCGGTTGCTCGGGATTCCAGTATGGATTCAGTTTTGATGAAGAGCATCAAGACGATGACACTGAGGTAGTGAAAGATGGTGTCACTGTGGTCATCGACGGAATGTCCTATCAATACCTTGTTGGTGCAACCGTGGATTATTCTGAATCACTGACTGGTTCCCAGTTTGTGGTTGACAATCCGAATGCGTCGAGCACCTGTGGGTGTGGAGCGAGTTTCAGCCTTTAGTGGGATGGATGATTGATCCGAGGACACCTGGCACCGCTGACCCAGTGATCAACGTGGTTGCCAGTGGTTGGCTATCGACGCATTGAAGCCCTAGCCAGCCAAAACAGGCGGCCTCAACAAAATCAGGGTCGATGGCAAAGGCATCGGATGTCACGACTAATGGGTCGACGGTGTCATCAAGTGCGTCCATTAAGTGCGTGTTATGCACACCCCCCCCGCAGACCACGAGAATATCAACTTCTTCAGGAAGCGCTTGATGCACGAGGGTGGCTGTTAGCTGATTCAGTGTGGCTTGCACGTCTGCTGCACTGATGGGGGCTAACTGACCAAGCGTCTGTTGAAGCCATGATTGAGAGAAATACTCGCGCCCCGTGCTTTTCGGTGGCCTCTGTGCGAAATATGGGTCTTTGAGAAGTTGGTCTAGCAAATTCTGATGCACGGAACCTGATGCTGCGTACGCTCCGTTTCGGTCAAATGCCTGATTCTGAGACCGCTGATGCCAGCCATCCGATAGGGTATTGGCCGGTCCAATATCCCACCCACTCAGGGGTTGGCCAGGGACTAATAACGAAATGTTCGCGATCCCACCCAGATTCAAGACAGCGACATTTTCCGTTTCGCGCTCGAAGTGCAGTTGGTGAAAGAGCGGGGCCAATGGCGCTCCTTGGCCACCGCGAGCCATATCACTCCGTCGAAACTGGTGTGCGACTGGAATCCCTGTCGTTTCTGCTAGGTATTCTGCAAATCCAATCTGCAACGTGGATCCAAGGTCAGGGGCATGCCAAAGCGTTTGCCCGTGGAATCCGATAACAGAGATGGATTCGTCAGTGGCGTTGATTAACTGCTGACATTGTTGCGCCACCACTTCGGTGTATTGATGTTCGAGGGTGAGAAGCTCGTGGATATTGGCATGTCCGGTTTCAATCATGCGTTTGAAGCCATCACGAACGCCTGGAGGGAAGGCTGTACTGAGCGTTGAGACCACCTCAACTCGATTGCCATGACCTGTTTCTTTCACCACGCAGGCATCCAGTCCATCCAGACTGGTACCACTCATCAGTCCGATGGCGGTGCGCGGAGTGCTAGCGGGCGGTGGTGTTTTGAAAAGCCAGTTCAGCATTACTTCGCTGAGCGCTCAATGAGGCAATTAACGGTTGGGCAATCGGCTCGAAGCGTGCAATTTCGCCTCGAGGAAGTGATTTCGCTTTGGGGAGTTTTTCGAGAATGGTGCGCGGATTTCGATGGACCCCGCTGACAATGAACTCGTAGTGGAGATGGGGTCCAGTCGCCAATCCACTCATGCCGACATAGCCGATCACTTGACCTTGTTTGACTTTTTGGCCTGACTTGAATTTGCCGTATCTTGATAGGTGGGCATAGCGTGTCTCGATACTGTTTCCGTGCTTAATGATGACCGTGCGGCCGTACCCGCCCTTCGTACCACGGAAGGTGATCTTGCCATCACCAGCTGCGTAGATCGGTGTTCCCGTTGACGCCGCGTAATCGGTCCCTTTGTGTGCACGCATTTTGCCGAGGATCGGATGCTTGCGCGCAAGTTTGAAGTTGGAGCTGATGCGTCGGAAGTTCAGTGGTGCGCGCAAAAATGCTTTGCGCAAACTCACACCGTTTTGATCATAGTATCCAGTGTCTCCCTCGGTGTCGGTGTAGCGAACAGCGACAAAGGATTCGCCTGCGTTGATGAATTCGGCCGCCAGAATGTTGCCATATTCGATAAATTCGCCATCCAAATAGCGTTTTTCGAAAGTGACGATGAATTGATCTCCTTCCCGAATTTCATAAACGAAATCGATCACGTGTCCGTAGATATCAGCAAGCTCCATGATCAAGTTATCAGGAAGGCCTGCACGAGCACCGGCTAGGAATAATGAGCTATCAATCGTCGCCTTGGCGTGCTCAATGTAGATTTCGGCTTCGCGATGTTGTTGCTCGATCGTCCAACCGCGGTCTGAGTGTTTTGCGACAGTTTGGTCAAAAGGTGAGTGAATGACGGCGAGCTCCGCAAGGGTGTCGTCATTGTTGTAACGAAATTCCACGGTTTGTCCGACGTTAAGTTTCGACACGCGATTGTCTGAATCTTCCGCTTGAGTCAACGCATGCAGCAGTGTCGGCGAAAGACCTTGACGATTAAATAGACGGGACAGTGAGTCGCCTTGGTTGACGCGTTCGCTTCGGATTTCCAGCCGAGGCGCCTGCGCAGCTGGCTTTGTCATTGCTTCTGTGAATAAGGAAAGGGCAGGAATTGGCATCGCTTGATCCGTGTTGGATCCGGTTTCACCAGTCGTTGGCCAGACCACTAAAACGGTGACAAAAATCACAGAGCTGACGACGCCGAGAACGTGAATTCCCGGAAACGGATGACATATCGCGTCTAAGCGATTGATAAGGTTGCGCATTCGTATCCCAACAACTGGTTTCGGAGAGTGTACACAAATCAAATGCAGGTTGCATATAAAAAAAGAATGGAGGTTATGTACACTATGGCGCTTTCAAACATGAGTCGAGAGTACCTATGGCAACAGTGGACGGGCGTGATCTTCAGGATGCAGTTGATCTGATTTCGCGCGGGGCGGACGAAATTCTTCCTCTGGATGAGTTAAAGGTCAAGTTAGACAGCGGGCAGCCGCTGAGGATCAAAGCAGGCTTTGATCCGACGGCGCCAGATCTGCATCTGGGGCATACGGTGTTAATCAACAAGCTTCGCCAGTTTCAGGACCTCGGGCATGAGGTGATCTTCTTAATTGGTGACTTCACCGGCTTAATTGGAGATCCGACCGGGAAGAATCAAACGCGACAGCCTTTAACAGAAGCCCAGTTGATGCAAAATGCTGAGACCTATGCGGCGCAGGTGTTCAAGATTCTAGATCGCGAGAAAACGCGTGTTGAGTACAACAGTCGTTGGATGAATGATCTGAAGCCGCAAGATTTTATTCGCTTGGCAGCAAAGTTAACGGTGGCCCGCATGCTTGAGCGAGATGACTTTAATAAGCGCTTTAAGTCTGAGCAGCCGATTTCGATCCATGAATTTTTGTATCCATTGATGCAGGGTTACGATTCTGTGGCCCTTGAGGCTGATGTCGAGCTTGGGGGTACGGATCAGCGCTTTAATCTCTTAATGGGTCGCGAGTTGCAACGGGATGCTGGTCAGAAGCCACAGACGATTTTGATGATGCCGATCCTTGAAGGCTTGGATGGTGAGAAAAAAATGTCCAAATCGCTTGGTAATTATGTCGGTCTCAATGATGCGCCGGGAGAGATGTATGGGAAACTCATGGGGATTTCCGATGAGTTGATGTGGCGTTATTTCGAACTACTGAGTTTTAAAAGTAACACTGAGCTCAAATCGCTCCGTGCCGATGTGGACTCAGGGCTCGTGACTCCCAATGCAGCCAAGGCTTTGCTCGCCAGAGAATTGATTACTCGGTTTCATGACGAAGATGCTGCCGATCGCGCATCAAAAAGTGCGGGGAACAAATTCAAAGCCGGCGACATCCCAGATGAAATGCCGGAGATGACCCTGTCATCGGATGCGGATGGCGGTGTTCCGTTATCTGTTTTGTTACGAGAAACGGGATTGGCGAAGAGTTCGTCAGAGGCGCGAAGCTTTATTACGCAGGGCGCTGTTCGCATTAACGGCGAGCTGCAAACAGATCTCCAATTCCGCGTCAATGCTGGAGAAACACAGGTCTTTCAGTGTGGAAAGAAGCGTTTTGTTCGCGTCACTGTGACGAATTGATGACGAATCGATGAAAATTCGTTGACAGGCGGAGATTGCCCCCTATACTTCGCGCCTCTCCTGCCAAGCAGGGGAGTGCCAGAAGAGTTTGAGAAAATATTCAGAAACTTCTTGCAAGGCGAATAAAACACTGTAGTATTCGCGCTCCTCGATGAGGCGGCCTTCTTCGGAAGACTGGATTCAGAGAGCTAAATTAAAGGTTGCATTCTTAGTGAAGCTCACTAAAATGCGCCGACCAAATTTGAGGCTTCGGCTTCGCAGGCAACCGCCAAATTTTGTAAAAAAGTGGTTGCAAAAGACGCAGGGTTCGATAGAATGCGCGTCCACTTCAGAGAGGCCCTCTGAAGAGTTTTTTAACAAATTGATCAAGCAATGCGTGTGGGTGCTTGAGCTGGAAGTTGACACAATTTTCAGACAAGCAACCTGTATAAATTTATTTAGCAGTTTTGCGATTGTCTGAGCACAAAATATCACCTGGTTTACCAGGTACTCTTAACTGAAGAGTTTGATCATGGCTCAGATTGAACGCTGGCGGCAGGCCTAAGACATGCAAGTCGAACGGTAACGACACTAGCTTGCTAGTGGTCGACGAGTGGCGGACGGGTGAGTAACGCGTAGGAATCTACCTAGTAGTGGGGGATAGCCAAGGGAAACTTTGGGTAATACCGCATACGATCTAAGGATGAAAGGGGGCCTCTCTTTGAAGCTCTCGCTATTAGATGAGCCTGCGTAAGATTAGCTTGTTGGTGGGGTAATGGCCCACCAAGGCGACGATCTTTAGCTGGTCTGAGAGGATGATCAGTCACACTGGAACTGAGACACGGTCCAGACTCCTACGGGAGGCAGCAGTCGGGAATATTGGACAATGGGGGAAACCCTGATCCAGCCATGCCGCGTGTGTGAAGAAGGCCCTAGGGTTGTAAAGCACTTTTAGTAGTGAGGAAGGCTCAGTAGTTAATACCTACTGGGATTGACGTTAGCTACAGAAAAAGCACCGGCTAATTTCGTGCCAGCAGCCGCGGTAATACGAAAGGTGCAAGCGTTAATCGGAATTACTGGGCGTAAAGCGCGCGTAGGTGGTTTGTTAAGTTGGATGTGAAAGCCCTGGGCTCAACCTAGGAACTGCATCCAAAACTAACTCACTAGAGTACGATAGAGGGAGGTAGAATTCATAGTGTAGCGGTGGAATGCGTAGATATTATGAAGAATACCAGTGGCGAAGGCGGCCTCCTGGATCTGTACTGACACTGAGGTGCGAAAGCGTGGGTAGCGAACAGGATTAGATACCCTGGTAGTCCACGCCGTAAACG
>OBPS01000012.1_pt1 | contig 47363 bp, 55 predicted proteins | sample 1534661 | NCBI WGS metagenome assembly OBPS01 (sample SAMEA3275493, study PRJEB22092) | marine metagenome | biome: ENVO:00000447 marine biome; feature: The site is in the outerpart of the Oslofjord; material: ENVO:00002010 seawater | collected 2014-06-20T10:00:00+00 | depth 1 m
GAGATGCGCGAGATGCTGATTTTGCAGAGTTTAAGGTTGGAGCAGCTTATAGTTATGACACTTTAAACAAGGCTTTTCTACCAACTGACGGCGAGCGCCAACGGGTCAGCTTTGATATGTCGATTCCTGGATCGGACCTCGAGTACTACACAGTAAATTATTTGGGAGAAACCTATATCCCATTACTCGACAAAGAAGATGTAAGTTTAAGATTGAAGGCGCGGTTAGGATACGGCGACGGGTTTGGTGATTCATCGGGGCTTCCCTTTTTGAAGAATTTTTTTGCCGGTGGCATCCGATCGGTGAGAGGTTATGCATACAATTCCCTAGGCGCGGACAACACCCTCTATGAAACCTCGACGGCTGGAGTGTTCGAGACAGCGGGAGGAAACGTCCTGCTAACAGGTACTGCAGCTTTGCAATTTCCATTACCTGGAGTCAAAGAGACTGATCAAGCTCGTTTATCCTTGTTTACGGATGCAGGACAAATCTACAACGACAATATTGAGGTCGATGAGTTACGTTATTCGGCTGGATTGGCGCTCGCTTGGATGACGCCTATCGGCCCACTCTCATTTACCTACGCAGCGGCTCTTAACAGTGAGTCGAGGGATGAAACCGAAGGCTTTCAGTTCTCGATCGGTTCCACCTTCTAATGCGTTATACGTTAGCTGAGCTCGCTCGGTTGACGGCAACTGAGTTGGTTGGAGAGGGCACCATCGAGATCTCTGAGCTTGCGTCTTTGGCTCGCGCCACTGAATCGAGCTTGAGCTTTCTTTCCAATGATTCGCGTCGCCATGAACTCGATGCAACCCAGGCTGCTGCTGTCGTTGTCTCCAAAGCCCTAGGCGACGACATTGCTTGTGGTCTGATCTCAGATGATCCATACCGGACCTATGCTGAGTTGTCTGTGTTGTTTGACGAGAAAGGCATTCCATTTGCCCAAGGAGTGCATTCGACAGCAGTCATCGATCCAACCGCAGTCATTGCCGATCATGTGTCGATTGGCCCAGGCGTGGTGATTGGTGCTGATGTTGTCGTGGGTGCAGGCTCAGTGATTGGCCCGAACGTCACGGTCTATCCCAACACACGGATTGGACTCGATTGTTTGATTGGTGCAGCCACTGTGATTGGTTATGACGGCTTTGGATTTGCGAAATCATCGAATGGTTGGGTAAAGATTCGACAGCTTGGTGGTGTTTTGATTGGTGATGATGTGGAGATTGGGGCTGGATGCACCATCGACCGCGGCGCATTAGATGACACGGTGATCGACGATGGGGTCAAACTCGATAATCAAGTCCATATTGCGCATGGCTGTCACTTGGGAGCTCGGACTGCGATGGCCGGTTATGTTGCCTTAGCGGGTGGGACGATCATTGGTCAAGATGTCACCGTCGGCGGAATGACTGGGTTTACGGGACATTTGTCGGTCTGTGATAAAGTACACATCGGTGCCAACGCGCTGGTGACCCAATCGATTACGACCCCAGGCGCTTACTTAGGTGGCGCTGGGGGTGTGATGAAAGCCGAAGATTGGCGCAAAAATGCGGTTCGTTTTCGGCAATTAGACGCAATGGCGCGTCGACTACAGATGCTTGAAAAGCAACTGAATACTCAGAGTAAGGACTCGTAATGCTTCTGGATATCAAGGAAATCCGCGAATACTTGCCACACCGTTATCCATTTTTATTGGTGGACCGCGTGGTGGAACTTGAAGTCGAAAAACGGGTAAAGGCGATTAAAAACGTCACCTGTAATGAAGACTTTTTTAATGGCCACTTTCCGGATCACCCCGTGATGCCTGGTGTGTTGATCATTGAAGCACTGGCACAAGCAGCCGGGGTGCTCGGGTTTAAAACCATGGACAAAAAGCCGTCTGAAGGATCCATCTATCTGTTTGTCGGTGCTGATGATGTGCGGTTTAAACGTCAGGTGGTGCCGGGGGATCAATTGATTCTTGAAGCGGAAGTGTTGCGGGTTCGGGCGGGCGTTTGGAAGTTTGGCTGTCGCGCAAGCGTTGATGGCGAAACCGTGTGTACAGCCACCATTATGTGCGCGGACAGGACAGTTTGACGACAATCCATCCACAGGCGCTGGTTGATCCGACAGCAGAACTTGCTGATGACGTTGAGGTTGGACCATTTGCCATCATTGGACCTGAGGTCACAATCGGTGCTGGTACCGTGGTTGGCCCGCATGCCATTTTAAAAGGTCCAACCACCATTGGTGCGGGCAATCGTATCTTTCAATTCGCCTCTGTGGGTGAAGACTGCCAAGACAAAAAATATAAAGGGGAACGCACGGAGCTTGTCATCGGTGACAATAATGTCATTCGTGAAGGTGCGACCTTGCATCGTGGAACCGCTCAAGATCGGGGAATTACCAAGATCGGTTCGAATAACTTACTCATGTGCTATGTGCACGTGGCTCATGACTGTGTGATCGGCGACAACATTATCATGGCCAATAACACGGCAGTTGCTGGACACGTCCATGTCGGTGATGGCGCCATTCTTGGTGGCGGTACGTTGGTGCACCAATTTTGTCGGATCGGACAGTTTGCCATGACGGCAGCAGGGACCGTGGTTCTTCAGGATATTCCGGCCTTTGTGACCTGTTCTGGGAATCGTGCCGAAGCCCACGGAATGAACGTTGAAGGGATGCGCCGTCGAGGAGTCGACAGTGATGCGATCAACCGTTTGAGAGAAGCCTATAAGACCGTTTATCGTCGGGGTTTGACACTGGATCAGGCGATCGCAGAACTCGGACAAAATCATGTTGGATGTCCTGAAGTGGATACCTTTCTTGACAGTCTCAAGTCATCGCAACGAGGCATCGTTCGCTGATGCAAATCTGTGTGGCAGCTGGAGAAGTCTCCGGCGACCAGATTCTCGCTCCCATTCTTTCTCGCGTTTCAGAGTCTGCGTCTGTGACCTTCAGTGGGATCGCTGGACCCCAGATGGTAACAGCCGGCACTTACCCACTCTTTCCAATGGACCGATTGTCGGTCATGGGCATCATGGAAGTCTTGCCACGCATTCCGGAGCTACTTTCGATTCGCCGACAAATGAAGCATTACCTGAAGGCTTCAAGGCCTTCGGCCTTAATCACCTGTGACGCACCAGATTTCAACTTACCACTCTGCGCCTATGCAAAGTCTTTGGGAATTCCGGCGATTCATGTCGTCAGTCCATCGGTGTGGGCTTGGCGTCGTCATCGGATTCCAACCATTGCGAAACAACTAGACCGATTGTTGTGCGTCTTTCCCTTTGAGCCTGAGCTCTATGCGTCTACCGGTTTGCGCTGCGATTTTATTGGTCATCCATTAGCCGCAGACATTGCGTTCAATCCCGATCCTGAAGATGCTCGCCGTGCACTGGATTTGCCAATGAATGGACCGATTCTTGGAATTCTTCCAGGCAGTCGGAGTGCCGAAGTGAAGCGATTGCTTCCATTGTTTCTTCAGGTCTTTGATCGTTTACTGGATGAGGATCCGGATTTGGTTGGTGTGATTCCAGCAGCCAGCGATGCGCTGTATGCAGAGATTCAATCCAAGGTTGCTGGACGACCCTGTCGGGTGGTGTCTGGCCAATCACGGCAGGTGATGGCTGCATCAACGGCGGTCTTGTTGGCCTCGGGTACGGCTGCATTAGAGTCTGTCCTGACGGGTCGACCCACGGTCGCTGCATATCGGATGAATCCCTGGACCTACCGATTGGTCAAAGGAAAGCTCGAGACGGAATTCGTGACGCTACCGAATTATTTGGCAAATCAAGCGCTGATCCCTGAGCTCATCCAGGATCAAGCCACAACACAAGCGATTGTGAACGCGATTCAACCCCAACTTAAAGAGGGTGTTTCGGATCTGTTTTTAGCCCAAGCACAGTCAATTCACGAGACCTTGACAGGAGATGTGACTGATCGGGCATCAGACGCGATTCTGGATGAGTTATTGTGAGTCTCACGATTGGCGTTGATGAAGTTGGCCGCGGGCCCTTGGCGGGCCCTGTCGTGACCTGTGCGATCCTCTGGCCAGAGGATCACGGGATCGTCGCACTGGATGATTCGAAGAAATTATCAGCGAAAAAACGCGAAACGCTGGTTCCTTTGATTCGCGACAAAGCGGTCAAGATCAGTTTTGGGCGTGCAGAGGTGGACGAGATTGATCGCCTGAATATTCTTCATGCCACCATGCTTGCTATGGAGCGCGCTGTCGAGGGGTTGGGAGCAGTGGATGCGCCCATACGCATTGATGGAAATCGAGTGCCTGATGGCTTGAAGGGACGTGCGTTAGCAGTCGTGGGTGGCGATGGTCTGATCGCTGCGATCTCAGCTGCTTCAATTCTTGCTAAAGTGGCACGAGATGAGGAAATGGTGGCATTGGCGGAAATGTATCCTGGCTATGGATTTGAAGGTCATGCGGGATATCCGACCAAAGCGCACATCCAAGCCCTTGAAACCTTGGGCGTGAGTCCGATCCACCGACGCTCGTTTGGACCTGTCAAACGCATTTTGGAGAACGCATGACGCAGTTTGTCCACCTCAGGACGCATTCCGAGTATTCCATGGTCGACGGCCTCTTTCGGGTCAAAGAACTGGTGAGTCGAGTCGCCGAATTTGGGATGCCGGCGGTGGCGTTGACGGATGAATCCAATCTCTTTGCCTTGGTGAAATTTTATCGGGCCTGTGTCGCACAGGGTATTCAGCCGATCATTGGTGCAGATTGTTGGGTGCAGGGGGATGAAGGCTTCGGGCGACTGACTTTGATCGCCATGAATCAAACGGGATATCACAACCTGCTTGAACTCTTGTCACTGGGCTGGCTGAAAGGACAAGACGGTGACTATGCATTACTGGATTGGACTTGGGTCACTGAGCACGCCACTGGCTTGATTTGTTTAACGGGGGCGACTGAGGGTGAAATCGGTCGTTTAGTGGCGGCTGGACAAACCGATAAAGCCGATGCGGTGCTGGATAAATACCACCAGCTCTTCGGTGATCGGCTTTACTTTGAGCTGACACGCGTCGGACTGCCAGGTGAGACCGTATTGATGCAGTACGGTGTCGAGGCCGCAGATCGTCGCCAGATTCCGTTAGTTGCCACGAATGTGGCCTGTTTCAAAGCGGCGGATGATTTTGAGGCACATGAGACACGGGTTTGTATCCATGACAGCGTGACCTTAGATGATCAACGCCGAGTACACCGTCACACGCCGGAGCAATGGCTGAAACCGCAAGAGGCGATGGCTGAACTCTTTTCAGATTTGCCAGATGCTGTTGCCAATACCGTTCAAATTGCCAAGCGATGTGGTGTCGAATTGACGCTGGGAACCTATTTTCTCCCGGAATATCCCGTCCCAGATGGGCTGACACTTGATGACTTTTTCCGTCAATTTTCTCACGAAGGCCTGACAGCCCGCTTAGCGGCTGCCGCATCGTATGGGCAGAGCCTTGACGAGACGGCCTATCGCGCGCGACTGGATTTTGAGGTTGATGTCATCCTGCAAATGGGGTTCCCAGGATACTTCTTGATCGTTGCGGACTTTATTCAGTGGGCCAAGGATCAGTCCATCCCGGTCGGCCCAGGGCGAGGCTCTGGTGCTGGATCAATTGTTGCTTGGGCGTTAAACATCACTGATTTGGACCCGATTGCGCATGAATTGCTGTTTGAGCGATTTCTGAACCCAGAACGGGTATCCATGCCTGACTTTGATGTCGACTTCTGCATGGAAGGTCGTGATCGGGTCATCGATTATGTGGCTGAACGCTATGGGCGTAACGCGGTCAGTCAGATTGTGACCTTCGGTTCAATGGCCGCAAAAGCGGTGGTTCGTGATGTGACCCGTGTGCAAGGGAAGCCTTATGGTCTGGGTGATCGATTGGCCAAACTCATTCCCTTTGAAGTGGGGATGACACTGGATAAAGCCTTCGACGCGGAACCGCAGCTCAAAGAATGGGTTGAGACAGACGAGGAAGTTCGCGAAGTCTGGGATATGGCCTTGAAGCTTGAAGGATTATCGCGAAACACCGGAAAACATGCCGGTGGTGTCGTGATCGCACCTGGGAAGTTGACGGATTTTACAGCGCTACTCTCGGCTGAAGATGGATCCAGTTTGGTCACGCAACTGGATAAGGACGATGTGGAAGCCGCCGGCTTGGTCAAGTTTGATTTCTTGGGGTTGCGGACACTGACCATCATCGATTGGGCACTCGGATTGATTCGAGAGACTCGCGGTGAGGCACCTGTCATCGAACGGATTCCGATGGATGAGGCCAAAGTGTTTGAGCTCTTATGTCGGGGTGATACGACGGCGGTCTTTCAGTTGGAATCGAGAGGCATGAAGGAGTTGATCCGTCGCCTGAAGCCCAACTCCTTTGAAGATATTGTGGCCTTAGTGGCGCTATTTCGACCGGGTCCTTTGCAGTCGGGGATGGTGGACGACTTTATCAATCGGAAACATGGCCGTGCCCGGGTCGAATATCCACATCCGGATCTTGAGCCAATCCTGAATAACACCTATGGCGTTATTTTGTATCAGGAACAAGTGATGCAGATCGCACAGGTGCTTGCTAACTATTCACTCGGTGGCGCGGATCTCCTACGTCGAGCCATGGGTAAGAAAAAACCCGAAGAGATGGAGAAGCAGCGCGAGATCTTCCTCAAAGGGACAACGGAGCGAAACATTGATGCAAAGCTTGCGGGTTCGATTTTTGATCTGATGGAAAAATTCGCCGGGTACGGATTTAACAAGTCCCACTCAGCAGCCTATGCGTTGGTGTCTTATCAGACTGCGTATTTAAAAACCCACTATCCAGCGGAATTCATGGCGGCAGTGTTGTCATCGGATATGGATAACACGGATAAAGTGGTGCCTTTGATCGAAGAGTGCCGACGGATGGGCTTAGTCGTTCGTCCGCCGGATGTAAATGCTGGAGCCTTTAAGTTTTCGGTCAAAGATGGCGAAATCATTTATGGCTTAGGTGCGATCAAAGGTCTCGGTGAAGGTCCGATTGGCCAGTTGGTTGAGGCGCGCACAGACGATGGTCCATTTAGTGATGTGTTTGATTTCTGTCGTCGGGTGGGCACCAGTAAAGTGAATCGCCGAGCGCTTGAGGCGCTGATCCGTGCTGGCGCCTTTGACTCGCTTGACGAGCCACGTTGGGTGCTGATGGCGTCGCTTGAGGATGCCATTGGTCAGGCAGATCAGGAAGCCCGGAATGAAGCTGTCGGTATGGACGATTTATTTGGCTTAGGTGCCGAGTCAGGGACTGCGTCAAGCGCCGACCCCTATCAGCATCATCGACAGACCGTGCGTTGGACCGAGCGCGACGTCTTGCGTGGTGAAAAAGAAACGCTCGGTCTGTATCTGACTGGCCATCCCATTGATTGGTACGCAGATGATCTCAAGGGATTGGGGGCGAAAGCGCTCGAGAATCTCGAGAGAACCAAGGACAGTGTGCGGGTTGCTGGTCTGATTGTCGGTCTTCGTGTGATTCGCAATAAACGAGGAGAGTCTTTCGGTATCGTCACGCTAGATGATCGAACTGCTCGAATGGATGTCACGGTGTTTGCTGATTTATTTGCTGATTGTCGTGACAAACTCGCTGACGACTCCTTAGTTGTGATTGAGGGTGATGTGAGTTTTGATGAGTTCACCAACGGCTTGAAGATGCGTGCGAACAAGGTGGAGACCTTAGAGAATGCGCGAAAAGAGTCAGCATCAGGACTGAAGATTCATTTGGAGACGCGCGCGCCCGCGTTTGCCGAGACCTTACTTTCCAAGATTCAACCGCATTTGGGCGGTGAGTGTCCGATCGTAATCGCGTACAATGCCGTCGATGCCAGTGGCGAAGTGGTCTTGGGTGAGCAGTATCAGGTGCACCCGAATGATTCACTGCTACTGGATTTACAGGAGTTGCTCGGTCAAGATCGAGTGCAACTTGAGTTTGCTGCAAGGACCCAAAAACGCGCATGAATCCAAACTATCTCGATTTTGAACAACCCATTGCTGATCTTGATTCGAAGATCGATGAGTTGAAACATCTGTCGACAGAATCTGGAATCAATATCGCAGAAGAAGTCGCGCGTTTGCAGACGAAATCCAAATCGCTAACGGAAAAGATTTTTTCAGATCTCACGATTTGGCAAAAAGCACAGCTTGCACGTCATCCGAAGCGTCCCTACACCTTTGATTACGTCAAACATCTGATTGATGGTTTCGATGAGTTACATGGCGATCGTTTGTTTGGTGATGATCAAGCCCTGGTTGGCGGTATCGGTGAATTTCGTGGTCGTCCCGTGATGGTGATTGGTCATGAAAAAGGACGGACCGTCAAAGAAAAAGTTGCTCGGAATTTTGGGATGCCACGTCCGGAAGGTTACCGCAAGGGCCAGCGCCTGATGCAGATGGCAGAACGCTTTCAGATGCCGGTGTTGACCTTGATCGATACACCGGGTGCTTATCCAGGAATCGATGCTGAAGAACGTGGGCAAAGCGAAGCGATTGCGAAAAGTCTCGCGGTCATGTCGCGGCTGAAAACACCGATTGTCACTTCAGTGATTGGTGAAGGTGGATCAGGTGGTGCATTGGCGATCGGCGTCTGCGATAAGCTCTTGATGCTCGAGTTTTCGACTTATTCGGTGATTTCACCTGAGGGTTGCGCGTCGATTTTATGGAAGAGTGCAGCGCATGCACCAGAAGCTGCTGAAGCGATGGGGATCACAGCGGATCGTTTATTCTCCCTCGGCTTAGTGGATCAACTGATCCGAGAACCCCTCGGTGGGGCGCATCGTGCGCCAGAGCAAGCGGCGACAGCACTTGGCGATGCCATCGAAGCGCAGTTGGATATCTTAAGCAGTTTATCGGCTGAGCAGTTGTTAGAGTCTCGATATCAACGATTGATGCAATTCGGTGTCGGTCGCAGCTGAGGGGCTAATCAGGCCGCACTGGCCGGGGCCTGATCATCGGGTCCATCTGATGATCAGCGGTGGTTCAGACTCGATGGCACTTCTGGCCTTGGTGTCTGATTTCGCTAAGATCGTTCCGCGAGTAGTGATTGTGCATCATTGCCATCATGGCGTGATCGCTGCCGCGGATAACTGGTTAAGCTTTGTCGCGACTGAAGCTCAGCGCCGCGATTTTGGGTTCAAAGCTCATCGGCTGGCGCTTGAAATGGGTCCAGACTTTGAGGCAAGAGCACGGAAGGCACGCTATGACTCGGTGATGAGTGACGTGCAATCCGGTGATGTGGTGATGACCGCCCATCATCGCGATGATCAAGTCGAAACGCTATTGATTCGGCTGTCGCAGGGTTCGGGTTTGATCGGCTTAGCTGGAATTCCAGTCATGCGTCCATTTGGCCAGGGGCTCTTGATTCGTCCTCTGTTGTCGTTATCGCGAAAGCAATTGAAGCAAGTCTTGGTGTCTAGAAACCTTCAGCACATCACCGACCCCTCCAATCAAGATTCGGCGTTTTTACGCAATTACATCCGCCTTCAATTTTTGCCTGCGTTATGCCGTGTTGCGCCTCAAGTGCGAGAGCAACTGCTGTTGTTATCAAAGCGTGCCACAGACCGTGTTTTTCAAGCCGGAGAAACTCTCGGTGATCGACTTCCGGTCTTAGGCATCGAATCGGTTGAGGTCGCCGCGACAGAGACCTTGATTGCTTGGCAAGTGCGTTTTTTTGCACAAGCGCACGGGCGCTTCGCACCATCGGCGTTGCAAATTGCCGAATTTGCACGTCAATGTGTGGAAGCCGCTAACGATCGCTTGCCTGAGATACCGATCGGACCTGATGTGACGATTCGGAAGTGGGCCAATCAATTGTATTGGGTTGATTGTCAGAAGCTTGGTGATGAGGCGTCTGAGGAAGTCGAATGGGTCGGAAAAATGGAGCCCAACCAAACCAAGGAGATTCGTTTTCCCAATGGGGTATTGAGCTTATCGACTGGTGCAGCATCTGAAGATATCGCAGTGTATTGGGGTGTCCAAGGACGCAGTTTTCGGCTCGGTAGAAAGCGACCGATGCAAAGTTTAAAGCAATTGGCACAAGCGCACAGTATTCCACCCTGGTTGCGACAACGGACGCCGTTGATAGCCATTGCTGATCAAATCGTTGGTTGGGGTCAGGTCGATTGTCGTGAGCAGAGTTTGATTCCGCATTCGTTGCAATGGCAGTGGCGCTTTGTCCCTAGGAATACAGCGTGTTCCCCTGTATCCTAATCACCCATCCCTAACTGATGTTTCCGTCACTCTGTTGGCGGGCTTACCAAAAGGATTGTAGGTCAACATGAATCGATTCGTGTTCGTGACCGGCGGGGTGGTGTCTTCGCTCGGTAAAGGAATAGCTGCCGCTTCGCTTGGTGCGATTTTAGAGGCCCGGGGCCTCAAGGTCACCATGTTGAAACTGGACCCTTATATCAATGTTGATCCAGGCACCATGAGTCCTTTTCAGCACGGTGAAGTCTTTGTCACCGATGATGGCGCTGAAACGGATTTGGATCTGGGTCATTACGAACGGTTCATTCGAACACGCATGACACAACGGAATAACTTCACCGCTGGTCGTGTGTATGAAGACGTGTTGCGTAAAGAGCGCCGTGGTGACTACTTGGGTGGAACGGTCCAAGTCATTCCTCACATCACCGATGAAATCAAGCACAAGATCATTGATGGGGCTCAGGACGCGGATGTCGCGATCGTTGAGATCGGTGGAACTGTCGGTGACATTGAATCACTGCCATTTTTGGAAGCCGTCCGTCAGTTGCGCCAGGAATTGGGGTCTTCACGTGCGTTATTGATGCATCTGACTCTCGTCCCCTACATCGCAACAGCCGGTGAAACCAAAACTAAACCGACCCAGCACTCAGTCAAAGAGTTGCGCTCGATTGGTCTGCAACCGGATGTATTAATTTGTCGCTCAGATCATGAAGTGGACATCTCAAGCCGGAAAAAAATCGCACTATTCACCAACGTTGAAGAGCGTGCGGTCATTCCATTGAAAGATGCGGATTCGATTTATCGCATCCCAATCATGCTGCATGAGCAGGGATTGGATCAGTTAATCGTTGATAAGTTGAGTCTTGAGTGTGCAGATGCTGATCTGAGCGAATGGGTGCGGGTGGTTGATGCACATTTGAATCCACTGAAATCGGTGGAAATTGCCATGGTTGGAAAATACATGGATCTGCTTGATGCTTACAAATCACTGATTGAAGCAGTCATCCATGCGGGAATTCAGACGCGGACTCGGGTGAATTTCCGATACATCGATTCGGAAGACATCGAGAAACGCGGGTTGCAATTACTCGACGGAGTCGATGCGATTTTGGTTCCAGGTGGATTTGGCGAACGTGGAATGGAAGGCAAAATTGCTGCGGTTTGCCATGCGCGGGAAAATAAAATTCCATATTTGGGGATTTGCCTTGGCATGCAAGCCGCTGTCATCGAATTTGCGCGCCATGTGGCAGATCTTGATGGAGCAACATCGAGCGAGTTTGAGCCCACTGCTGAGCATCCGGTGATTGCACTCATTACCGAGTGGACGAAAGCAGACGGAACACGTGAGATTCGAACCGAAGACAGTGATCTGGGTGGCACCATGCGCTTGGGTGCTGAAGAGTGCCGTCTGACTCCGGGTTCGAAAGTGGCTGAAGTCTACGGGGCTGATGTGGTCAGTGAACGGCATCGGCATCGCTGGGAATTCAATAATGATTACCTTGAGCGCTTGCAGGCGGCTGGGCTAAAAATTGCAGGATGCTCAACCGATAACTCATTGGTTGAAGTGGTTGAAGTGGATGATCATCCCTGGTTTGTGGGCTGTCAGTTCCATCCAGAATTTACGTCCACCCCGCGTGATGGACACCCACTGTTCACGAGTTTTGTGGAAGCCGCCGTCACCTACTCCAAGGCGGGCGAAAAAGAGAGCTTATTTTCATGAAGTCGGTGATCGAGATTCAGGGAATGCCCTGTTCCAACAGTCATCCGATGATGCTGTTTGGTGGCATGAATGTGCTTGAATCCCGAGAGCTTGCATTTGAGATAGCAGAACAGTATGTCGCGGTCTGCAAGAAGCTTGAGATTCCCTATGTGTTTAAGGCAAGTTTCGATAAGGCGAACCGCTCCAGCGTCACAAGCTTTCGGGGACCGGGTCTTGAGCAAGGTTTGACTTGGTTAGCCGATATCAAAGCACATTTTGATGTGCCGCTGATCACGGATGTTCACGAGCCGACGCAGGCGCGAGCTGCGGCTGAAGTCTGTGATGTGATCCAATTGCCTGCATTTCTGTCGCGGCAAACCGATTTAGTGGTGGCGATGGCAGAAACCGGAGCCATCATCAATGTGAAAAAAGCACAGTTTTTAGCTCCGCATGAAATGCAACACATCATCAACAAGTGTGCCGAGGCTGGTAATGATCAGGTAATCCTGTGTGAGCGAGGCTCAAGCTTTGGCTACAATAATTTGGTGGTCGATATGCTCGGATTTGGCATCATGAAACACATGCAAGTGCCAGTGATTTTTGATGTGACCCACGCACTGCAGAAGCCAGGTGGGCGAACTGATTCAGCAGATGGTCGTCGCGAGCAAGTGACTGAGCTTGCGCGATCCGGAATCGCGGTTGGCTTGGCTGGACTGTTTTTAGAATCCCATCCAGATCCGTCAAGTGCGAAATGTGACGGGCCATCGGCTTTGCCACTGGATAAATTAGAGCCGTTTCTTTCTCAGTTAAAGGCCATTGACGGCCTTGTGAAATCCTTCGATATCTTGGAGACCAACGCGTAATGACTGCAATCGTCAAAGTAATTGGCCGTGAAGTAATGGACTCTCGCGGTAACCCGACAGTGGAAGCTGATGTGGTTTTAGCATCTGGTGTGATCGGCCGTGCTTGTGCCCCATCGGGTGCATCCACAGGCTCCCGTGAAGCACTTGAACTCCGTGACCACGATGATAGTCGATATCTTGGCAAAGGAGTGCTCAACGCCGTGGCTAACGTGAACGGCGCGATCGCTGAGCGTGTGGTGGGTATGGATGCTGCCAAGCAACGCGAGATTGATGATGCGATGATTGCTCTGGATGGGACTGACAATAAAGCCAAGCTTGGCGCAAACGCGATGCTTGCTGTGTCGTTAGCGGCGGCGCGTGCTCACGCTGATGACCAGCAGATGCCGCTTTATCAGCACATTGCGAATCTACACGGCAATACCGAACCCTTGACGCTTCCAGTGCCGATGATGAATATCCTCAACGGCGGTGAGCATGCTGATAATAATGTTGATATTCAGGAATTCATGATTCAGCCGGTTTCCGCGACCAGCTTTTCCGAAGCGCTTCGCATGGGTGCTGAGATCTTTCATCATCTGAAAAAGGTGTTAATTGCCGAAGGGATGAATACGGCCGTCGGTGACGAGGGTGGTTTTGCTCCGAATTTGCCATCCAATGAAGCGGCGTTAGCGGTGATTGCGAAGGCTGTCGCGAATGCTGGATATCAGCTTGGGGATGACATCACGTTGGCCTTGGACTGTGCTGCGAGTGAATTTTTCCGCGATGGCCAATACGATCTTGCCGGTGAGGGGCGTGCATTTCATTCGGAAGGGTTTGCCGATTACCTCGGCGGACTTTGTGATGCCTATCCGATCGCGTCGATTGAAGATGGAATGGACGAGAGCGATTGGGACGGCTGGGCGTACTTGACGAAAACCTTGGGTTCGCGTTGTCAGTTGGTTGGTGATGACTTATTTGTAACCAATACCAATATCTTAAATCGAGGGATTGAAGAGGGTGTTGGCAATTCGATTTTGATTAAATTTAATCAAATTGGCACCTTGTCTGAGACTTTGGATGCCATTGGCATGGCTCAGAAAGCGGGTTATACCGCAGTGATTTCGCATCGTTCTGGCGAAACAGAGGACACCACCATTGCGGATTTAGCGGTTGGGACCTCTGCCGGTCAAATTAAAACCGGATCGCTGTGCCGTTCTGACCGAGTGGCGAAATATAACCAACTGCTCCGAATCGAAGAGGCTCTTGGCTCGAACGCCAAATATGCCGGCCGTGGAGCCATTTTTGGGCAATCATGACCGGTAAGTTTGTCCTCGTCGGTCTTGCGATTCTATTGGGTCTGTCTCAATACCAGTTGTGGTTTGGCACAGGGTCAATTTCAGAATTGCAGCGACTCACGGATGAACTACACAAACAAGAAGCTGCCAATCAACGACTCACCTCGCGGAATGATGAGCTTGTTGCCGAAATCAACGCATTAAAGAACGATCCCGAGGCTATTGAAGAATTGCTTCGGTCTCGCTTTGGGTACGTCAAAGACGGTGAGACCTTCGTTCGGCTGTTGCCTAAAGGGGACTTGCCAAGTGAGTAAGTTCTGGGCGGTGATCCCAGCTGGAGGTCGAGGACTGCGGTTTGGATCGCAAGTGCCCAAGCAATACATGACAGTCGCTGGGATGGCGGTCTTAGATCACGTGTTGCATGCGTTTTTGAAATTTCATGTGTTTGAAACCATTGTGGTTCCAGTTCCATCGGAAGACTCACGGTTCCATGATTTGACCGCTTCGGCTGATGATCGGATTGTGGCGATTGTGGGTGGCCAAGAGCGAGCCGACAGCGTCCGTGCAGGACTCGAATGGATCGTCGCGCAAGGCGCGGATCAGAATGACTGGGTGTTTGTTCACGATGCGGCGCGTCCATTGATTACTCAAAATGAATTGCACGCTTTGCGCGATGCAATTGATGCACCAGCTTGCCCCGGCGCGGTCTTAGGTGTGCCGGCGGCAGATACCTTAAAGCGGGTTGATCAAATCGGTCGTTGCCCTGAAGAATCCGATAGTTGTATTGCAGAAACTCTCGATCGGACCGGTCTTTGGCATGCCATGACACCACAGGTCTTTCGGCTTGGGGAGTTAATGGAGGCATTGGTTCGCGCACGAACATCAGGATTCGTCGTGACTGATGAAGCACAAGCGATGGAGGCAGAGGGAAGTTTGCCATGGCTGATTCGTGGGCGACGGTCCAATATCAAGTTGACCTATCCGGAGGACTTGGAGTTGATTGAGGCCCTGTTGACTGCTCGAGAGGAGAGATCTGTGTGATTCGTATCGGACAAGGATTTGATGTTCATCGGGTCGACGCTGGTGATGGCATGACCTTGGGTGGATTATGGGTGCCCTGTGCGTATCGAGTCGTCGCCCATAGCGACGGCGATATCGTGTTGCATGCGATCATGGATGCAATGCTCGGCGCCCTGGCCTTGGGTGATATTGGGCAGCTCTTCCCCGATACAGACGCGAGCTTTCAAGGTGCAGACTCTGCTGAGTTGACTCGAGAAGTGCGTCGCTTGTGTCTTGCGAAGGGGTATTCTGTTTCAAACCTGGATGTCACGATCTTGTGTGAAGTTCCAAAAATTGGACCGATTCGAGAGACCATGCGTCAGTGTATCGCGGATGTTTTGGAGACTGTGGTTGATCAGATCTCTGTGAAGGCAACGACCACGGAGCAACTCGGATTTATCGGTCGTGGCGAAGGAATCGCTGTGATGGCTTCTGTATTGATGCGCGCGCATTGAGCTCATTGATTTACGGACAGCGATCCATCGCACTGTCGCTGTTGCCAAAAGCTCACGGAGACGCGGTCTTTCAAGGTCACTATCGGTCGGTCGCCGATGACTTCGTGGTGACTGAGGACTTGGGTTATGAGCCCGAAGGGACTGGCCCCCATTATTGGGCTTTGATTCGTAAGCAAGGGATTTCCACCGACGAGGCAGTCTCACGTTTAGCGATGGTCGCCCGAGTCTCACGGAAGGATTTAGGGTACGCAGGCAAGAAAGATACCCATGCTCTGGCGACGCAATGGATTAGCCTTCCTGAGGCCGCTGAGATTGACGAAGGTGTGGTGGATGCACAACTCGAAGTCTTACGGCTGACTCGCAATCAGCGAAAATTAAAGATCGGACAATTGGCTGGCAACGAGTTTCGGCTGAGACTTCAGGGTGAGGTCGTCGGCGAGCTTGAAGAACGACTTCAACACTGTCGAGAACATGGCGTGCCAAATTATTTCGGGTTGCAGCGATTTGGGCGATCGGGATCGAATTTGGATGCCGCCAGACGTCTTGCGCGACGTGATCCGAAGGGGCGTCGTCGACTGCATCCGAAAGACGGTATGGCAGCCTCTGCAGCTCGCTCAGCAGGATTTAATGCCGTGCTTGCGGATCGGATTGAGTCCGATCAATGGCTCGCAGTCACAGTGGGTGACGTGGTGTCTTTAGCCGGACGCGGTAGCCATTTTGCGGTGACTGCAGATGAACTACCCAGTGTGCTGTCTCGGATTGCTTCTGGAGCCTTGGATCCAACGGCACCGATGGCTGGGAAACAATCAAAAACATCGGCGTTACAGGCGGAGTCTGAGGCGGTGGTGTTAGGAACTGACCTTGAGCTTCTGGACTGGATGCAGGGTGTATTTCGGGATGAGGATCGACGAGCCGTCAGAGTCTTACCGAAGCATTTGGACGCCGAACGATCAGAGAATACACTCGAGTTATCGTTCTGGTTGCCCAAGGGCTCGTTTGCCACAGCGGTATTAAACGAATTAGGGGATTTGCAGGAGGCACATGCACGGACTGCTACATGAGCGTGGTCAAAGTCGCTTGGTGGAGACGCTGGGAGATTTAGGGATCAACGATGTTTTTGTGTTGGATGCATTTCGTCGCGTCCCGCGGCATTTGTTTGTGGATCCAGCAGTGGCTGATTCCGCCTATAGCGATGTGACATTACCACTGGGGCATCAGCAAACGCTCTCTCAGCCTTCCGTCGTCGCTCGTATGCTGGAACTCTTGCGCGGTGGACGGCAATTGGGTCGTGTCCTTGAAGTTGGTGCGGGCTCGGGATTTCAGACAGGACTCTTAGCCCACTTGGCAGAGCAGGTATTCGCTATTGAACGGATCACACCACTGGCGACTGAGGCTCGGAAACGCATGGATACGCTCGAGCTTGAGAATGTCGTGATTCGGCATGGTGATGGTCTCCTGGGTTGGCCAGAATTCGCTCCCTTTGATGGCATTATTTTGGCTGCTTGTCCCGAAGCGGTCCCTCAGAGCCTGTTTGATCAACTCGCTGATGGTGGCCGACTGATTGCTCCGGTCGGCTTGGGCCAGAAGCAACAATTGATTCTCTATCGTCGTGATGGTGACTCGATCGAGGAAACTGCATTGGATACCGCGTTTTTCGTTCCTGCTCTGGCGGGTCTGCAGTGAGCTGGTGGTCGATTTGGTTGCGCGGTCTGGCGATGGGTGCAGCCGACGCAGTGCCCGGGGTCTCGGGTGGGACAGTGGCTTTTCTCACGGGGATTTATGAGCGATGGCTTGCGGTTTTGACATCGATCACACCAGCGCTTTGGACGGTGTTTCGACAACAGGGGATCAAGGGCCTCTGGGTGCGACTCGATGGAGGGTTTGTTGTGCCCTTGGTGGTTGGCATACTGATGGCCTTAATCACCGTGTCGCATTGGATCAAGGATTGGCTGGATACGGTACCTGAGCGCGTTTGGGGATTCTTTTTTGGACTGGTGATCGCCATGGGGATTGCGCTGTTGTCCGATCTTCGGGCCTCAATGCGCGCTAAAGATTGGGCGTGGCTCGGTGTTGGGATCATCATTGCTCTGATTCTGGGTTTGCAAACGCCACAGTCCGCTGATCCTGAACTCTGGGTATGGCCTTTCGCTGGAGCCATGGCTTTGTCAGCGATGCTATTACCTGGGATTTCAGGGAGTTTTCTGCTGCTGTTAACCGGGCTGTATCCAGCATTAATTGGCGCGGTGAGTGATTTTGATTTGACCATTTTGGCGTTATTCATCAGCGGTGGTGCGTTTGGAATTTTGTCGATGGCGCACGTTCTGAAAGCATTACTCGCGCGCTATCACACCGAGGTACTGAGTGCTTTAACCGGTGTGGTTTTTGGCGCTTTGGTCCGAGTCTGGCCTTGGCAAGGAGCGGCTGATGATGGTGCCTTGCTGTTGCTGGTTCCCAGCAGTGAAATGTTTTGGATTCCATTTGCATGTGGGGTTTTTGGATACCTTTTGGCATCATTGGCGTTGACATTCTCAGCGCAGAAGGGGCCTTCCATTCGATGAAACGACTCTGGATTGTGTGCATGCTCGCGGGTTGCTCTGCACCCTATGAAGTGCCGACCGATCATCTGGGTCGTCCACTCGAGCGTATTCAACCCAAAGTAACAACCATCGATGCCGGTAATCTCGATGCTGAAGAAGCCGGATCCAGTTATGTGGTGCGACGTGGGGATACGTTGTTTTCCATTGCCTGGCGTTTTGAGCAAGACCCGGATCTCTTAAAACGCCGCAATCAACTGCGCTCTGACCTGATTCAGCCGGGTCAATCGTTAAAGTTGAAAGGTGACATCCCCCCAGAGCCCGAACCTGAGGTGCAACCAGCACCGAAACGACTGACGCCTCCAGTGATCAAGGCCGAGCCAGAACCGGTTCAGACACCGAAGCCGAAGCCGAAGGAAGCACCGAAACCGGCTGTCAAGCAACCACCGAAGCCAAAGGCTAAAGCAACACCAGTCCCGCAGTTGACCGGTTGGCAGTGGCCTGTCAGTGGACCAGTCCTCGAGGCGTATTCAGACAAGACACGATTCAGTCGCTCCCTCCAGTTAGGCGGGCAGGTCGGGACGCCTGTCAAAGCCGCCGCGAGTGGTCGTGTCGTCTACGCAGGCGATGGTCTGGTCGGCTTCGGAAATTTGGTGATCATCAGCCACGAAGGGAAGTTGTTGAGTGCGTATGGCCACAACCAGAGCTTAAGTGTGAAAGTTGGTGATGTGGTGACGGTCGGTCAAGTGATCGCCAAGATGGGCTCAACGGGAACCGATCGTGTGAAACTCCACTTTGAGATCCGAAAACAAGGGAAGCCGATCAATCCGGTATCACTGCTACCTAAGCGCAAGTCTTAGCCCTTCAGTCCATCACGCTCGACCCTGAGGCGCCGTTATAACTGAGCTCCCACGACAAGGAGATCGTTATGATTGATTCACTCTCGAATGCCAGTTATCTCAACCATTTAAATCAGCATGAGCTGATGACCGCTCAAGACGAACTTGAGCTTGGTCGGCAAGTTCAACAAGGCTGTTTTCAAGCGCGGTCTGAATTCATTGAGCGTAACTTAAAGCTCGTCATTAGCATCGCCGGCCGTTATCGCGGCCGAGGACTTGATGTCGCTGATTTAGTGGAAGAGGGCAATCTTGGCCTGATGCGGGCTGTTGATAAATATGACCCAGAAATGGGCTATCGCTTTTCAACCTATGCTGCCTGGTGGATTCGGCAGGCGGTGGAGCGAGCCTTAATGAATCAGGCCAAAACCGTCCGAACTCCGATTCATAAGCAGCGAGAGATCCGACAAGAGCGGAAAGCGCGAGAGTTGGAAAATGAGACCTTACCAGGCTATGCCAAACGTAACCTCAATCATTGGTTCAACCCCGCTGAGCAGATCATTTCTTTGGATCAACCCATTGAGAATCTGGACGGAGCCACTGGGGTCGATTTATTGGAATCTGATGAGCCCTCACCGGAGGCTTCGGTCATCAGTCAACAAGACCGTGAAAATGTTGCCGCTTGGTTGAACCTGTTACCAGATCTCCCGAGGATGGTCTTGATGAGACGTTATGGTCTCGATGGCCGTGATTGTGAAACCCTTTCCGCGATCGGCGAACGCTTAGGCACCACACGTGAGCGGGTTCGTCAGATTCAGGTTGAGGCCCTACGACTCCTCCGCCGGATGGTCGAATCGGGACGCATTCCGGCTGATGTTGCCATTTTGGATTAAATTAACCGCGATCGAGATGGTCAATTTTATTGGCCACTCCGTCCCACTCGTCGGCATCGGGGAGTGGGTCTTTTTTCTCAGTAATATTCGGCCAGACACGCGATAACTCGTCGTTGATTTCGATAAACGCCTTTTGATCTTCAGACAACTCATCCTCAGATAAGATCGCGCCTGCCGGGCACTCAGGCTCGCAGAGTGCACAGTCAATGCACTCATCAGGGTTGATCACAAGAAAGTTTGGGCCTTCATAGAAACAATCCACGGGACAGACTTCGACACAGTCTGTGTATTTACAGCGGATACAGTTATCGACAACAACAAATGTCATGGGTCTCTCCTTTGCGCGGCCAAGATTCTATGCGTTTGTGTCGGAATCGCCAAGTGACTCACGAGCTTTTAAAACCAGTGCCTCGAGGGTGGCCCAGGCTTCTCGCGGTGATAAATCGTCCGGATCGATATGAGAAAGCTGTGTCACCAGTGGGTCTGGCGGTTGATGAAAAAGATCTGCTTGTGGCGCTTGAGTTTGATTCAGGGCCACCTGTTGTGATTCGAGTTCGGCGAGATAAGAGGCGGCGCGCCCAATGATATGGTCTGGAACACCCGCTCGTCTGGCAACATGCAAACCATAACTCTGTGAGGTTGGCCCGCTCATCACCCGGTGAAGAAAAACGATGTGATCGCCACTGACTTGCGCAGTGAGGTGCACATTGAAAGCGGTTGGTTCTGAGTCCGGTAAATGCGTTAATTCGAAATAGTGTGTGGCAAACAGCGTGAGTGCTCGATGTTTGGCCAGTGCTTCAGCCGATGCCCAGGCCAGGGCTAATCCATCAAAGGTGCTTGTGCCACGACCGACTTCATCCATCAAGACCAGCGATTGATCGGTCGCTTCCGCCAAAATCGCCGCGGTCTCTGTCATTTCGACCATAAATGTGGACCGTCCTCCGGCGAGATCATCAGAGGCGCCAATTCGAGTGAAAATCCGATCAATGGGACCGATCGATGCCTGGTCGGCAGGAACAAAGCTACCGATGCGGGCCAGAAGAGCAATGAGTGCTGTCTGTCGCATGTAGGTCGACTTACCGCCCATATTGGGGCCAGTAATGAGCGAGAGTGACTGATTGGCGTCTAAGTGGACATCGTTGGGAACGAAAGGATCGGTGTTGGCTTTTTCGATGACCGGGTGACGTCCTTGAAGGATGTTGACTTCAACCGTGTCTGAAAGAATTGGTTCGACCCAGCGTTCATGACTTGCGACCAAGGCTAGGCTGTTGAGGACATCAAGTTCCGCGAGCGTCTGTGTTAAGTGTTTGAGGTCAGATATCGCATCCATCAATGGGTCAAATAATGCCTCGTACAGATGGCGTTCTCGGCTTAAGGCCTGGCTTTCCGCCGATAAAGCTTTGTCTTCAAAGGTTTTGAGTTCAGGGGTCGTAAAGCGCTCAGCATTTTTGAGTGTTTGCCGTCGTTGGAAGTGCAACGGCGCCTCTTGAGTCGCCAACGTGGCCTTGGAGATTTCAAAGTAATATCCATGAACGCGGTTATAGCCGAGCTTCAGGCTATTGATCCCCGAGGTGGTGCGCTCGGCGTCCTCCATGTCGGTTAACAGACTTGAGGCGTCGCGAGAAAAACGTCGTAATTGATCGAGTTCAGCATCATAGCCTTCGCGAATGACGCCACCGGCGCTGATGATAACAGAGGGTTCACTCTCGAGCGCCTTGTGTAGCAGAGTTTTCACAGACTCCAACAAGGTGATGCGTAGGCCAAGTGCCTGAATAGAAGCTTCATCGGATTGTGTCAGTCGACACTGCAGTTCAGGCAGTTCATTGAGACTGTCGCGCAATCGAGTCAGATCTCGTGGTCGTGCGGACTTCAGACCAATCCGGGCAACAATCCGTTCCAGATCCCCGATGCGTTTGAGATGATGGTTGATCACCGAAGTGAAGCCTGATCCGATGAGTGCTCGAATATGATGAAGTCGTTGTTGCGGGATGGTCGAATCTCGGAAAGGAGTTGTGATCCAGCGAGCCAATTCCCGACTACCCATGGCTGTTGAGGTTTGATCGAGGACCCAAAGCAAGGTGTGTTTACGATCTCCCCTTAATGTACGGGTTAACTCCAGATTTTTTTGCGTGGTTTGATCTAAAACGACTCGATCATCGTCGCGAACCAGCTGAGGCCGAGAAAAATGCATCAATTCTGTGCGTTGCGTATCATGCAGATAGGTCAGAAGTGCTGCGGTCGCCTCCAGACCTTGATCACTGACATCGCTTAAGCCAACACCGCGCGCATCCTTGACCTGATAGGTGCGATCGAGTTCACGCGATAACTGATCGAGCGTGTAATGCCAGGCAGGAACCATGACTTGGCGGGTCTCGGTGTGGAAGAGATCTGCGTCTTGGGTAAGGCACTCTTTTGGTTCAACCCGTGTGATCAGGCTATCGAAGGCCTGCTTGGACAGTTGATCGTAAATTAATATTTCTCCACGTGAGACGGATCCGAGAGCCACCGAATAGGTCAGACCCTGCGTATTCAGTGCAGCCACCCAAAGTTCTTGGCCAGACTCGACAAAGGCTTCATCGGTGACTGTTCCCGGTGTCAAAATCCGGGTGACTTCACGAGCGACCGGTCCTTTGGATTCACCAGGAATCCCGACTTGCTCACAGACCACGACGGCGAGTCCTGCGTTTAACAACCGAGCTTGATAGTTTTCCGCGGCATGATAAGGAACCCCCGCCATCGGGATCGGTTCGCCGGCAGATTGGCCGCGGCTGGTGAGCGTAATATCCAACACCTGCGCCGCCACTTTGGCATCATCGAAAAACAATTCATAAAAATCACCCATGCGATAAAACACCAGCGATGTCGGATAATCATCCTTGATCGCTAAATATTGCTGCATCATGGGAGTGTGCTGAGACAGTGGGGCTTTTTGATCCATCATGGCATTCTAAAGAAAAGACATGGATTGGTGTATGACTTCAGATCTTTTGATGGTGTTAAACAACGTGCACGAGCAACTACTTGCTCGTCAGCAGACGGTGTCAGTGGCCGAGAGTTGCACAGGTGGACTCGTGGGTGCAGCCCTGACGGAGCAACCAGGATCATCGGGGTATTTTTTGGGTGGTATTCAGGCATACGCCAATGCCATCAAAACCGATCTACTTGGGGTGAGTCACGAGACGTTGCTGTCTTTTGGCGCAGTGAGTGAGGAAGTTGCTTCAGAGATGGCGCTGTCGATTCGGCGTTTAAGCGGCAGTGACTGGGCGATTTCGACGACTGGGATCGCTGGACCAGACGGTGGATCTGAGGAGAAGCCGGTTGGTACCGTTTGGATTTCAGTGGCAGATTCCGAGGGTGTATTCAGCCAGAAGCTGACCTTGGATGGCGACCGATCAGCAGTTCGCCATGGCACCGTTTTGGCGGCCTTGACGCTTCTCCTTGAACACCTTCTCGATGAGGAGACAGATCTTTAACTTCAGTCGATCGCCCCAATTTTGAAATTCGGGTTCTTGGATGGTCCAAGGATCGGTATACTTTCACGTTTTTGGCGAGTATTTGGTCGAGGTCGATATGCCAATTTATGAATATCAGTGTTCTGCATGCGGGCAATCGCATGATGCATTACAAAAATTGTCCGACGCACCGTTAGTTGACTGCCCGGAGTGTGGCCAGCCTGAGCTGAAGAAAAAAATCAGTGCGGCGGGTTTTCGTCTAACCGGTGGCGGTTGGTATGAAACCGACTTTAAAACCGGTGACAAAAAGAAAAACTTGTCTGGCGACAGTCAATCCTCAGGAGCCGACAAGCCTGCGGCCTCAGACAAAGCATCTGAACCGAAAAAACCCGCATCTAGCAAAACGGAATCGGCCGCCTAGGCCTATTGAAAAAGGAATTAGTATTCATGCGCACCCACTACTGTGGCGAACTCAACGCCAAGCACATCGGTGACACAATCACTGTTTGCGGCTGGGTTCACCGCCGCCGTGACCATGGCGGAGTGATCTTTCTTGACCTGCGAGATCGGCAGGGACTCCTTCAAGTGGTCGTCGATCCCGATACCAAAGATGCCTTTGCGACTGCGGATCGAGCACGATCAGAGTGGGTGATGCAGATTACAGGACTGGTGCGCGCTCGACCTGAGGGAACAGTGAACGCAGACATGCCGACTGGTGAAATTGAAGTCTTAGGTCGTGAAGTCAGGGTGCTCAATACCGCTGACACACCACCGTTCCAATTGGATGAGCACGCCAAGGTGGGTGAGGAAGTCCGCTTGAAGCATCGGTATATGGATCTTCGTCGACCAGAAATGCTCGAGAATTTAATGCTCCGCTCGCGAGTGACGACCTTTGTTCGTAATTTTTTGGCGGGTCATGGTTTTGTGGATACTGAAACACCGGTTCTGACGCGTGCTACCCCTGAGGGTGCGCGTGATTATTTGGTTCCTTCGCGAGTTCATAAGGGCGAATTCTTCGCCTTGCCACAGTCGCCACAGCTCTTTAAGCAGCTGTTAATGGTGGCGGGACTGGATCGTTATTTCCAAATTGCCAAATGTTTCCGTGATGAAGATCTTCGTGCTGATCGGCAACCTGAGTTCACACAGATCGACCTTGAGATGTCATTTGCCGATGAAGAGGCGGTGATGAGCTTGACTGAGTCGATGATTCGAGAGTTATTTCAGGCTGAAATGGGCGTTGACTTAGGAGCCTTCCCGAGGATGCCTTACGCGGAGGCGATGGCTCGTTTTGGAAGTGATAAGCCTGATCTCAGAATTCCTTTGGAACTTATTGATATTAAAGATTTAATGGCCCAAGTTGATTTTAAGGTCTTCAGTGGTCCAGCGAACGACCCAAATGGCCGTGTCACGGTTCTGAAGGTTCCGGGCGGGGCCTCCATTTCACGCAAGGAAATCGATGATTACACGAAGTTTGTCGGTCAGTACGGTGCGAAGGGTTTAGCCTGGGTCAAGGTAAATGCGCTCAGTGAAGGTCTCGAGGGACTGCAGAGTCCGATCTTGAAGTTTATGCCTGATGATGTGGTGATGGCGCTGATGGAGCGTGTCGATGCGGCTGATGGCGACATTTTGTTCTTTGGCGCTGACTCCACGCGTGTGGTTTCTGATGGCTTGGGTGCACTGCGTGTCAAGCTCGGGCATGATCTGAATTTATTGACGCATCAATGGGCGCCTTTGTGGGTCGTGGACTTCCCCATGTTTGAAGATGCAGGCGATGGTCATGTGGCTGCGCTGCATCACCCATTTACTGCACCCACAGTCGATGCTGACACATTGAAAACCAAGCCGTTGGATGCTTTATCCCGCGCCTATGACATGGTTCTTAATGGCACAGAGTTGGGGGGTGGCTCGATCCGGATTCATGATCAAGCCATGCAACAGGCAGTCTTCGATGTGTTGAATATCTCTGCTGAGGAGCAACGTGAGAAGTTTGGCTTTTTATTGGATGCATTGCGTTACGGAGCACCTCCACACGGTGGTTTGGCGTTCGGTTTGGATCGATTGGTCATGTTGATGTTGGGAGCGACGTCGATCCGCGACGTGATTGCATTCCCGAAAACGCAATCCGCGACCTGCTTATTGACTGATGCCCCAGGGGTTGTGAGCGCAGAACAGTTAAAAGAAGTTGGTGTGCGAATTCGTCAGGATAAAACGGAGACGATGTAATGGCAGGTCATAGTAAATGGGCCAACATTAAACATAAAAAGGCAGCGCAAGATGCCAAGCGCGGCAAGATTTTTACGAAATTGATTCGTGAAATCACGGTTGCGGCCAAGATGGGTGGCGGTGAGCCTTCGGACAATCCGCGATTGCGAGCGGCCATTGATAAGGCGCTTTCAGCGAATATGACCAAAGACACCATCCAGCGGGCGATTGACCGCGGTGCTGGTGGTGGCGACAACGATCACGTTGAAGAACTCACCTACGAAGGTTACGGAGCCGCTGGCGTGGCTGTGCTTGTGGAAGTGATGACCGATAATAAAAATCGGACTGTGGCTGAAGTTCGGCACGCATTTAGTAAGTGTGGAGGCAATCTTGGAACCGATGGTTCGGTCGCCTATCTGTTTACCAAGCGTGGTCAGATTTTGATTGAACATGCCGATGAAGATGCGGTCATGGAAGCAGCTCTCGAAGCTGGTGCTGAGGATGTCATTACTCAAGACGACGGTTCGATTGATGTTGCGACCACTCAAAATGATGTGATTGAAGTCAAAGATGCACTGATTGCTGCTGGTATTGAGGTGTTGGCGGCTGAGGTGGCTTTGGTTCCCTCAACAACCGCAGAACTCGACGAAGAGAGTGCTCCGAAAGTCATGAAATTGATCGATATGCTTGAAGATTTGGATGATGTGCAAAACGTCTATACCAACGCGAACTTCACCGACGAGTTGCTTGAGTCTTTGGCCTGATGCGTAGAATCCTCGGCATCGATCCAGGCTCCATCAAAACCGGATGGGGCGTGATCGAAGTGGAGGGTAGCAATGTTGTTTATTTGCAATCTGGCATTCTGACATTGGGTTCTGGTGCGATGTCCGATCGGTTGCTGACATTACATCAAGGTCTGGCGGATGTGATTCATCGACTTCAGCCTACCGAATGCGCGGTTGAAGAAGTCTTTCTTGCGAAAAACTTTCAATCAGCGTTAAAGCTCGGTCAAGCGCGTGGTGTGGCTTTATTATCGGCAGGCACCGCATCGATTCCCGTCAAAGAATTCGCTGCCAAAACTGTCAAGCAGGCGATCTGTGGGCAGGGGCAAGCGAGCAAAGCTCAAATGCAAAACATGGTCATACGGATCCTTGGGTTATCAGAGAATCCTGGTGAGGATGCTGCGGACGCACTCGGTATTGCGCTCTGCGCTGGGTACAGTAAAGATGGTGAGGGTGCTGATGCGCGATTTCGGTTGTCATCGCGCTCGCGCTCGGGACGCCGTTGGCGCTTAAAGGAGAGTCCGAAATGATTGGTCGAATTACCGGCATACTGCTAGGAATCGAGCATCAAACTGCCTTGGTGGATGTGGGTGGCCTCGGCTATGAAGTTGAATGCCCAATCAGTACGTTGTGTGAACTCCCAGCGGTTGGGCAACAAATCACGCTGCAAACACACTTTGTCGTTCGCGAGGACGCGCAACTCTTATATGGGTTTTTAACTCACGAAGACCGCGAGTCATTTCGTATTTTAATCAAAATCTCAGGCGTCGGTCCGAAGCTCGCCATCGGTGTCCTTTCCGGGTTGTCTGGTGATGAACTGGCCTCGGCTGTCGAGCGTGATGACGTGGCGACATTGACCCGTCTGCCCGGAATTGGCAAAAAGACTGCAGAACGATTAATTGTTGAATTACGTGGCCGAATGAGCTCTAGCGGGACCTCAACCGTCAATCATGCTGCCTCACCGATTGAAGAGGCTGTTCTTGGCTTGATCGCTCTTGGCTACAAGGAAACCGAGGCAAGAAAAGCAATCGGTCGATTACCCAATGACTCAGAAGCCACACCTGAGAACTTGATCAGAGCGAGTCTCAAACAGATGTTACGTCAACCATGAGTGAACGCATTATCGAAGGAGAGTCTTTGCCAGAGGATGTGCGTATTGAGCGCGCAGTTCGGCCGAAAACGCTCTTGGAATATGAAGGTCAGCCCAAAGTGCGTGACCAGATGCAGCTGTTTGTTGACGCCGCCAGAAACCGTGCCGAACCCTTGGACCATACATTGATCTTTGGCCCACCAGGGCTTGGTAAGACGACTCTTGCCAATATTATCGCTCACGAAATGGGTGCCTCGCTGAAATCAACTTCGGGTCCTGTGATGGAGCGTGCTGGTGATTTAGCAGCAATTCTGACCAACCTCGAGGCCGGTGATGTGCTGTTCATCGATGAGATCCATCGCCTGTCGGCCTCTGTCGAAGAAGTGTTATACCCCGCAATGGAGGATTATCAGCTCGACATTATGATTGGCGAAGGTCCAGCAGCGCGCTCAATCAAATTAGACTTGCCGCCATTTACCTTAGTCGGCGCAACCACTCGAGCCGGACTATTGACCAGTCCATTACGCGATCGTTTTGGGATCGTGCAACGCTTGGAATTTTATTCGGAAGTCGATTTGGCGAAAATCGTTGCCCGGTCTGCCAATCTCATGGGGGTGGAGTGTGAAGCCGATGGAGCCTTTGAAATCGCCAAACGCTCTCGTGGAACCCCACGGATCGCAAACCGGCTTTTGCGCCGGGTGAGAGACTTTGCTGAAGTCCGGGCCGATGGTGTGATTACCAACCCAGTTGCAGATGATGCCTTGAACTTATTGCATGTCGATGCGCGTGGGTTTGACCAAATGGATCGCAAGCTATTGTCGGTCCTCGCCAATCACTTTAATGGAGGTCCTGTGGGGATTGAATCGCTCGCGACCTCATTGGGTGAGGAACGCGGTACGCTCGAGGAAGTGATCGAGCCGTATTTGATTCAGCAAGGCTACCTCCATCGAACGCCTCGTGGTCGAACCCTGACACAGGCTGGTTATCAAGTGGTCGGACTGGCAGGTGGGGCAGATGACTTGTTTCAGGAATCCTGATGCACTTTGAGATCCCGGTTCGGGTCTATATTGAAGACACCGATGCCGGTGGCATTGTGTTTTACGGTAATTATCTGAAATTCTTTGAGCGTGCGCGGACTGATTTTTTACGAAGCATTGGGATCGAGCAGTCACAGACGATTCAACAAAACCTGATTTTTGTGGTGCGCCATGTTTCCATCGGCTATCAAGAGCCTGCGCGACTCGACGATCGTTTAGCGATTTCTTGTGCGGTGAAGTCACTACGTCGAACACGTGTTATTTTTGAGCAAGAAGCCCGTCGACAATCCGATGGTGCCCTTTTGGTACACGCAGAGGTGGAAGTTGTTGCCGTCACTATGGATACTTTGAAGCCTCGGGCGATGCCTGAACCATTGATGAATACTTTAACCATGACAATTGAGAAAACTGATGTCTGAAGAACTCTCTATCCTTAGCCTCGTGTTGCAAGCCGGACCAGTCGTTCAATTGGTCATGGCGACACTGGTCCTCGCTTCTGTCTTTTCTTGGGTGGTCATTTTTCAGCGCACTCGAGTGTTATCCCGTGCGCAAAAACATGCCCGATTGTTTGAAGATACCTTTTGGAGTGGTGCCGAGCTCGTGGGCCTTTATAAGCAGGTGGCGAATTCACCCAACTTGATCGGCCTTGAAGCTGTCTTCAAAGCGGGTTTTCAGGAATTTACTCGACTGCGCCAAGATGTGAAATCAGACCCGGATGCGGTGATGGAAGGCGTTCACCGAGCAATGCGTGTCGCGCGAGCCAAAGAGGAAGAGCGCCTTGATGCCCATTTACCATTTCTGGCAACGGTCGGTTCGATCAGCCCGTATATCGGTCTCTTCGGGACGGTCTGGGGGATCATGAATTCCTTCCGAGGTTTGGCTGCAGTGAAGCAGGCGACCCTTGCGACTGTCGCTCCGGGGATCTCGGAGGCTTTGGTGGCAACGGCGATTGGGTTATTTGCAGCGATTCCGGCAGTCATTGCCTACAACCGGTTTACCGCCAAGGTGGATAGTCTGGCGATGACCTATGAAAACTTCGCTGACGAGTTTGCCGCAATCCTGCACCGTCGCGTCCATCAGCGGGGTGAGTGATGGCGCGTTTGTCGCGACGGAATCGAAAACGACTGGTCTCTGAGATCAATGTGGTGCCCTACATTGATGTGATGTTGGTGTTATTGGTGATCTTTATGGTGACCGCACCAATGCTCACTCCGGGAGTGCCGATCGAGCTTCCAGAGGCCTCGACTGAACCGCTGCCGGTTGATGCTGACGAAGAACCCTTAGTGATTTCGATGAATGGTCAAGGACAGCTATTCATCAATATTGGTGGGGACGGTGAGACTGCGGTGAGTCTGGGCGTCATTAAAGATCGCGTGATGAAAGTGCTCGCGGCAAAACCAGGAACTCCAGTCCAGCTTCGTGGCGATCAGGGTTTAGACTATGGAACCGTGATGGAAGTGATGAGCGCACTGCAAGGTGTTGGAGTCACATCCATCGGCTTAGTCGCGGAGACCCCCTAGTGGACCGTCGGGGCGAGAATCTGATTCGTCCCCTGATGCTCGCCATCGGCTTGCATATTATCCTGTTATCGACATTTTTTATTGCCGTCTCACCTGAAGCAAAAACGATCACGCCGCCACCTGTTGTGGTGATACAGGCGACTGAACTCACTTTTGCTCCCTCAGCTGCTGCAGAGGCGCGAGCAAAACAGAAGCAAGCCGAAGTTGATCGAAAACAGCGAGAAGCTGAAGAAAAGAAGCGTCAAGAAGACGTGAAGAAGCAAGCCGAAGAGAAGAAAAAAGCGGAAGAGAAAAAAAGGTTAGCAGATCTCGCGAAGGCCGAAGCGAAGAAAAAAGCCGATGCTGAGGCCAAGAAGAAAGCTGATGCGTTGGCGAAACAGCAAGCAGAGGCTAAGCGTCAGGCGGAAATCAAGAAAGTAGAGCAAGCGAAAAAAGCAGCAAAAGCAAAAGCAGACGCTGAAGCGAAAGAGGCCGCTGCGGCAAAGGCGAAAGCAGACGCCGAAGCTCAAGCTCAAGCTCAAGCCAAAGAGGTAGCCAAGCAACAGGCAGCGGATGAAGAGCGCAAGAAGGCTGCTGCTCTTGAGGCCGAACGAGTCAAGCAGGAAAAGGCGCTTGAAGATGCCTTCAAGCAGGCCGAAGCTGAGGCCCGGGCGCTTGAGGAACTGAAAAAGAAAGAAGAAGCGGAGCTTGCTGTTTTAAATGCGTTGGCCTCTGAGAAAGCAGCGGCCAATGTCTTGGATGCGATGACAACACGGATTACTCGCGCCTGGCGTCGACCAGTGGCCTTTAAAGGAGGTCTTGAGGTGTATCTTAGGATGGCGCTTGCATCCAATGGAGAACTAGTGGATGTTCGAGTCGTTAAGTCCAGTGGTGATGTATTGTTTGACCGGTCAGCCTTGACGGCTGTGAAAAGGGCTGCACCATTTGGCGAAGTAAAACAGTTTGACGCGGCAACGTTTGAAGAAAAATTCAGATCGTTGACCGTGAAGTTCAGACCGGAGGATTGATGCGTTTATTTATCTGGCTAGTGATGGCGTTCATGTTAGCAATGCCTGCGCGAGCAGAACTTGTGATTGAAATTACTCGGGGTGTGGAAAATCCGATCAAAATTGCGGTCGTTCCATTTCGAGTCAAAAGCGCTGGGGCATTTGATGTGGATTTGGCGCGATTGATCGAATCCAACTTGGAGCGAAGTGGACAATTTGTCCGGGTGCGTCGCGATACCATGTTGTCCTTGCCCGGTCCTGAAGATCAAATTTTCTATCGTGATTGGCGGGCGATCGACTCGGAATACACGGTTGTCGGATCGCTCGAACGAGACACGGATGGCTTATTAGTCCGCTTTGGACTTCATGATGTTTATGGCGAACGCGTGCTGTTTGCTGAGCGTATTCCTGGATCATCAGATTCGCTTCGTGACATTGGGCACTATATTTCTGATCGCATTTATGAGGCATTGACCGGGTTAAAAGGGATTTTCTCGACCCGTTTGCTGTACGTATCAGCTGAGCGTCGTTCTGAGAAGGATCAGACGTTTAAGTTAATCCTGTCAGATGCTGATGGCGGTCGGCCGCAAACCATCTTTCAGTCCTCTGAACCGATTTTATCACCCGCATGGTCTCCTGACGGTTCACGGGTTGCCTATATGAGTTTCCGAGGAAAGCGTGCAGGGATCTACGTGCAGACCTTGGCAACCGGCGAGGTACAGAAAGTCTCAGATTTTCCAGGCCTCAACAGCGCGCCATCATTCAGTCCAGATGGCCGAAAACTCGTCTTAACGTTATCTCGTGACGGCAATCCTGAACTGTACGTTGCGAATCTCAGGACAGGGCAGTTAGACCGGATGACCAATCATTTTGCGATTGACACAGAAGCATCCTGGTCGCCGGATGGTCGATCCATTTTGTTTACATCAAGCCGTGGCGGTAAGCCGCAACTTTACATGATGAATGTGTCCGATAAGACAGTGAAGCGCGTGACGTTTGATGGGGATTACAACTCCAATGGCGCTTTTACACCCGATGGTGAGAGCATCGTGTTTGTTCATCGAACCAATGAGCGTTTCCACATTGCACGGATGAATCTGAAAACACGTGAGATCCGGATTTTGACGGAAACTGATTTAGATGAGTCGCCGAGTGTCGCTCCGAATGGAACTATGCTAATTTATGCGACTTCAGACGAAGAAAGGGGGCTTTTAGGCCTTGTTTCAATGGACGGGAGGGTGCGAGTTCGGTTACCTTCCGTCAGTGAGAGTGTAAGGGAACCCGCGTGGAGCCCTTTCTTTAACTAGAAAAGAAAAACAGTTGCGTTTTCATCGATGTCAAATAGGGGTGACGGAATGAGTATTTTAAAGCAGGCAAAGACTGTCGGAATCATTGCGATTTTAGCAGTGCTTGCAGGTTGTGCCGGCCAAGTGAATGAGTCTGCCCAGACCAGTTCGAAAGTTGAGTCAGCTGAAGATCGAGCGGCTCGTGAGGCTCGTCAGGCTGAGTTTTTAGCGAAGCAGGAAGCTGCTGAAGCTGCTAATGAAGCCGCCAAAACAGCGGAACAGCTTCGTAACAGTGCAATGGCTGCGGATACCTTGTTCTTTTTTGACTTTGACAAGTCTGATCTGAAGCAAGATGCTCTGGACGATCTTGATGCGCATGCCAAATACTTGGCCGCTGATCGATCTGCGAAAGTCCGGCTTGAAGGCCATGCTGATGAGCGTGGAACACGCGCGTACAACTTGGCTCTTGGTGAGCGTCGTGCAAACGCAGTGGCGCGTTACCTTGTGATCCAAGGGGTGAATCGTTCGCAGATTGAGTCGGTCAGTTACGGTGAAGAACGTCCATTATCGTTGTCGCGTGACGAAAATGGCTGGTCGCGGAACCGTCGTGTTGAGCTGATTTATCAGTAATCGATGCGGCTAGTTCAAACTGCTGGCGCCGCCGTTGTAATGACTGCGGCGTCTTTGTTTTCGTACGCTGAAGAGCCATTTAGCGCAGAGTCCTTGCGTCAATCTCAAGCAGAGCTTCTGCTTCAGATCGATCAGTTGCGTCAAGAGACACAAGCGCTTCGTGGATTGATGGAAGAGTTGTCCTATCAGCTTAGCCAAATGTCGTCAGATCAGAAAACGCGTTATCTCGATCTGGATCAGCGGTTAGGTGAGTTGGTTCGCATCCAAAAAGATGCAGTCACAGCTCAGTCGACGCAGATGACATCGGGTACGGGAAGTGCTGTTGACGGTTCTGATGGGTCTGTGGCGAATCAAAATCAGGCTCCTCAAATTGCTGACCAAGACGCCTACAATGCGGCCTTTCAGCTCATTCGTGAGCGGCAGTTTGAAGCTGCCTTGAGTGCGATGGAATCATTCGTGGAAACATACCCTGACAGCGATCTGGTGTTGGATGCGCGGTTTTGGCGTGGCCAGGTCTTTGATGTATTGGGTCGTGATCAAGAGGCGATTGAAGCATTTAAAAGCTTGACGTTGGTTGCGCCGGACTATCGCCGGATTCTGCAAGTCAAAGTCAAATTGGGTAAGTTGCTGATCAAAAATCAGGACGTCATGAACGGTCGCAAGATCCTTCAGGAAGTCATCACGCAGGCGCCTGAGAGCGTTGAGGCGGGCTTGGCTTCACGTGAGCTCGAGAAGATCAACTGAGTACACAATGACTGAATCGCTAAGCCTCCGCATCACGGAGGTTTTCACTAGCCTCCAAGGTGAAGCTCTGACGTCGGGTCTGCCGACGACGTTTATTCGACTGACTGGATGTCCCTTACGTTGCGTCTACTGTGACAGCGAATATGCGTTTCAGGGCGGCGAACACCATTCCATTGCAGGGTTGGTCGCACAGGTGGCAGACGCTGGTGTCCCGCGAGTCTGTGTCACTGGAGGAGAGCCTCTGGCACAGCCGAATTGTTGGTTCCTGTTGACTGCGCTTTGCGATGCAGGGTTCGAGGTGTCTCTGGAGACATCTGGAGCCATGGATATTACTGATGTCGACTCTCGCGTCTCGGTGGTCTTGGACGTCAAAACGCCAGGCTCTGGGGAGTCATCGAAGAACCTCGTATCGAATTTGACTCGTGTTCAATCCAAAGATCAAATTAAGGTTGTAGTGACGAGTGCTGACGATTTTCGTTGGTTTGAACTATTTTGTGATGAGCATCCAGAAGTGGTTCATGCAGGTGCCATTTGGATTTCGCCTTCCTACGGTGAAATGGATCTGAAGATCCTTGCTGACCTGATCGTGCAATCGAGACATCCGTTTCGAATGCAGTTGCAACTCCACAAGCAGATTTGGGGTGAGGAAAGCGGGCGATGATTGGTCAACCAAAAGCGGTCATTCTGTTGTCTGGGGGGCTTGATTCAGCGACAGTGCTTGCGATGGCGAAATCGCGTGGTTTTGATTGTTACACCATTGGTTTTGATTATGGGCAGAAACACAATGCAGAGCTACGTGCTGCGCATCGAATCGCAGAGACCATGGGTCAGCACCCACATAAAGTGATTCGGCTTGATCTGAGGGCGATCGGTGGATCTGCGTTAACCAGTGATGAATTCGAAGTCCCTGTCGGCGGTGTTGCCGAAGCAGGAATTCCGGTGACCTACGTGCCTGCGAGAAATACTGTATTTTTGTCGATTGCGCTTGGGTATGGTGAAGTGATTGGGGCGACGCATCTATTTATCGGAGCTAATGCGGTCGATTACTCCGGGTATCCCGACTGTCGTCCGGCATTTATCGAGCAATTCGAACGGCTAGCCAATGTTGCCACTGCGGCTGTTGATGGTGGTGCTCGATGGGTAGTTGAAGCTCCGTTGATGTCGATGTCGAAATCAGACATTGTGAAGACAGGAGCGGCCCTGGGTGTGGATTACAGCCTTACAGTTTCGTGCTACCAAGCTGATGACAGTGGCGCGGCTTGCGGAGCCTGTGATGCGTGTCGGTTGCGTCACAAAGGCTTTTTAGACGCTGGGCTTCAAGATCCGACGGCCTATCAGGTGGGAATTTCCCCAAAAATCTAAAAAAATCCCTGAAGTGACTTGCCAAATTTGCCTTGACCGGTATCATACGCGCCCTATTGGATTAACTCTAATCCTTGATGTGGGTCGTTAGCTCAGCTGGTAGAGCAGTTGGCTTTTAACCAATTGGTCGCGCGTTCGAATCGCGCACGACCCACCATTTTTCTCCGGTACATTCAACTCTCGCCTCACTTTAAAGATCAGTCTGCCTTTGCTTTTTCTATGAGTGATGAATAGAACATTCGAGCCCGTCTTTATGTCGGGAAGCTCATGGTTCTTGACACGCACTACTGCTATTGATCGAGTTTTGACAAGTGATGGTGCATCGACCAACAGCAAAAGATTATGTACCAATTCAACAAAGGGTCACGTTACCAATGACAGCGACGGTTATGCTGGTCCAACTGATTAAATCTCTCAAAAAATCTTAGTCGTTGCATCAATCATGCCCGAGGCGATAGTAAAACTGACCAGTGCTCAATTCGAGAGTCGTCGTATCGGCCAAAAAACATGACGTCAAACACACTACCGTCGACCATGGTAGCTGTGTGAACTCCAGAGCATATCCCGTCAGAGTCATAGCGAACGTCGATATTGTCGATTTGTGGACTTTCGTCGGAGGTACACCAGTCAAGGTGTTCGTCTGATGTCTGTTCCATTGCGTTCTGGCCAAGCATTTGGAATGCAAAATCCGGTGCTAAATGTTGCCCTAAGGCATTTCTATTGTTCGTGCGCAGAGTCTCGTCCCAGCAATTTAGTATATCTATAGCGTTCATCTCAACATCCTTCGGTGATGGCATTTGTTGGTCCGTCGCAGCAAGCAATCTACGTACTCATGATCATCGATTCGAAGATCACTTGCTGATAATTAAAAGGTTCATTCTTCTCCAACAGGCCTATACGATTGCGATATGGCGGACTTTACTTGCCCGGCAATATCGAGATTGAATTCATTCAGTATCTCTACATGATCGTACGCACCACTGGCTAAAACAGCAGCTTTTGCTCCGATGGCAGCGGAGTTACTAGGTAAATCCATGATCGCGACCATGTCATAAATGCCTTGCACAAAGCACATATCGATTAGTGAGCCTCCAGCTCCATTAGCGACCACATCTGCCATGGCCTTTCGTTTATCGAATGAAGTGGTGTGCATATTTGAAACGGATTCATCACTCATTACACCTAAAAAAAGGAATTTCATAAGATTTCTCCTTGCGTTAGCTAAGCCAAACACTAGCGCTTCAGGCATAAAAATGAGATACCATTACTAAACTAGTTTAGAAACTGGAGCTTTTATGGCCGCTACAAAAAAAGTGGGATTAAAGATTTGTCCAATTGGTCTGGCGTCAGAGCTTGTATGCGATAAGTGGATGCCAATTATTTTAAGAGATATCGGTCTCTTCGAACGGCGCACATTTAACAAGCTGCTCAAGTACAACTTGGAAGGCATTTCCTCAGGTTCATTAGCCACCAAATTGAAACGTTTGGAGCATGTTGGGCTGATCAATTTCGTATTAACGAGCGTGCACAGACAAAAAAAACTCTACTATCTGACGGAGTCTGGTATCGAGTTTTTGCCGGTGCTTTTTTCGATGGCAGGTTGGTCAACGAAATGGCATCACCCGAGCAAAGAGTTTTCTGCCAAGATTGAGCCTTATTTGACAAGTCCTGGACCTAAGCTCCGAGAGTTGCAGGACGAGCTGCGCGCAATCAATCCCGAGAACAATTCGCCCAACTCGTTTTTACAAAGTGTCCTCAGTGCTTAGAGACCAAACCTTTTAAAGACATTGAAAACACAATCAGTCAGCAATATTGGCTATCAAAGGCATTTCTTTGATGTCGTTGTGGTAGAGATCAGCCATATCGCCCAAGGTTGATAAAATGTCGGCAGGCGTGTTCGCTTTCCACCAGCAGTAGGTGACCATTTCATCGGGATTTCCCCAATTGATCTGGAATGATGCGTTCTCATTCTTTAGATGTGCTCGCATATCGTCCAAGCTAAGTTCTGCTGTTGCTTCAAAATGCTTAGTGCGATGCTCTTCTGATTTGAATGTATGTGTGACGATATAGTCATTCATAGTTCGAGTTCCTCGTATTAGTTGGTGCGGTGTAATTCGAAGATTTCATGGCTCAGACCGAGTCGAGTAATATCTGGCTCCGCCATCCGAATCGACATGATTTCATCCATTTTTTCAGGATCAAACACATCACATTTGATCATGGCGGTGTGATTATCTACTCGACCAACCACGAAATCATTTGCGAATTGATGTCTGATTGGTTCGTCTTGATCGAACACAATTCGCCATTCATCGAAAGACACGTCGAAGCGTGCGATTAGCAAGACAAGCATTGTTTATCCTCTGCCGATTTCCCAACCTAAAGTTAAGATCCGGCGAGAAAATCTGTACAGTCTAAATCCTAAACTAGTTCGATTATTGTATTTGCGGTAGTGGGTAACTTAGTGGAGCGTCGGCGTTGTAGTCCAGCAGAAAAGTATGTTGCTGTTGATGAATAGTGTTCTGCAGAGGAAATGAAAATGGCTAAGCACACAAATGTTGTTCGATTTAAAGTAAAGGCGGGTCATCAGGCTGAATTTGAAAGTATCTTCCGGGAGACGACGGTTTTAGACGGACGACTCCTTCACATCCTAGCCAAGACAGGTGATCAAACTTATGTTGGATATGGTTTATGGGAGAGCGAAAGACACATGCAGGCGGCGATGCCAGCGATGATTGATTTATTGGATAGCACTAGACATTTATTGGATGAATGGTCGCCCGAACTGGGCGTGACTGATCCCGTATCCGGTTCCGTGGTATTTGAAGGATAATTGTAAGACAGACAAAAGAATGTTGATTTTTTTAACTTGATTCTACCCACAAACCATCCTCATTAGGTGTCGCCATTGAGGGGAATAACATGAAGGAGACAAATAATGGCTATGATGTTCTGCGTAGGAACTTATTCAGCCTCAGCTATGAAGGGCTTTGTTGCTAACCCAACCCAAGACCGGAAAGAGATAGTGAAGGCAATGAGCGCATCCACAGGGATTGAACTGATTGATTTCCAGCTGACTCGAGGCATCTTCGATTTTGTGGCTGTCGTTGATGGTTCCATCGATCAGGCGATGGCAGTCAAAATTGCTGTCGGTTCAACCGGAGCTTTTGATCAGTTTCATATTTTGGAGGCATTCGATATCACTAATGCGGCAACACTGGCACAGACAACACTTCAAAATTACGTACCACCACAAGGCAAATAGTGTTGCACTTGGGTTCAGCACCATTTTTGAAAATCTGGTTGAGCTCGGTATGTGCGATTCGGTGATCCCATGGGGCTTGCCACGAAGGTATTGTTGAGATAGCTCCATGAGTCAAGGTGGACTGGCCATGACATTCTGATCACAAAGGTGGGATGAAAAACTCGCGAATTTGAAGATGGTGACAGTTGAATGTGCTTGTGACTAGTGGATAGTTGGTAGAGCGAGTGCGCTGAGCAAAATTTCATGCTTTAGCTTTTCAAATTGACTTCGCTTGCTATAGTTGTGTGATTGGCTCGGTCTGTGAACGCGATTGAGTGGTGCCGAAAATCAATTCAATGAGAGAGATATGAAATGGCGACTTATGAATGCGATGCTTGTGGAATGGCTGTCAACGCAACTTGCGCAAAATGCGACGAGCCCTTAGTGGATGGTTCGCTGACACTAGATGACGGTACGACCGTGCAGATATCGCAATGTCCTCAATGCGACGGAAAGATCAAAAGTCCACAGTGCTGCGGCGCCGACATGGTGGCGAATTAGGTATCAATAGCACTCTTCTGTTGTCTGGAAAGGAACTAGAGTTTCAAGAATAGTTTCGATCTCTGCTAAGACATGGTGCATGAGGTACTCGTGACACTAATAGAGTCGGCAAAGAGCCTTTGAAGTGACAACCCGGCGAACATCTTCTCGCCGGGGCTTGTTTTCTCGTTGGTACCACCGTCTGACACTCTAGAATGACGTGGCTACAATGTTTCGATCGAGTAGCGCCTGATGCAAATGCTGGATATGTGCGGGTGTGATTTCACAACAACCACCAATGATCGTCGCGCCTAACTGAAGCCATTCCAAAGCATGCGCAGTGTAAGCTTCGGCGTTCATCTCGGGACGATGTTCAAGATCTTTCACGGTACCACCTGGTCGAAGTGGTGCGACAGTTTTGAATCCGTTGGCATAGGCACCATACGCACATCCGAGATTGGCGATTTCACTTAATGCTTCTGGAATCGGTTCTGGTTGACTGCAGTTAATCATGACTGATTCGAGTGGGCCGTCAGCAAGGATTTCGATTGCGGACGACAGCGGCTCGCCAGAACGGAGGCGATTTGAGCAATCATCCTCGAGCGTCATGCCGATACGGACTGGTTGATTGGCCGCAACAAGCGCGTCTCTCGCAGCAGACATTTCAGTCAGGTTCGACATGGTCTCGACCAAAAATCCATCAACATGATCGATCTGCACCTCGATAAGTTGTTCGTATTGGCTGCGCGCACTGTCATAGTCTGGAGCTACATCTGCCACATAGCTTGCGGCCAGCGGAGGTAAACAGCCCATTTTCGAGAGATTTGATCGCGATATGCCGCTACTTTCGATGGCTTGGTCCACTAAGTAACTGGCGTGGTGATGAATGTGTGCAAGTTCAGATTCCATGCCGACTCTCGCCAAACGTATCGGGGTTGCCGCGTAATTATTCAGTGTCAGGACACGAGCACCTGCCATGAGAAAGTCTCGATGCACGTCAACGACGGTTTGCGGCTCTTCTCGCATCACCATGATGGACCAAAGTGGATGAGGTTCGGCGCGAATTGATCGACGGGTGATCTCTTGGCCAAGTCCGCCGTCTAATAACACGACTTGGTTTGGTGATTGATGATGCATGATGTGCCCCACAAGAAAGCGGCGGCCACTGTGCCACGGAGTTTAGCAAAAAGAAATGGGTTCGGTTGTGTTCGCCAACTCGCGGCGTCACCTGATTGGTGATAGGGGGGGATTCTAGGTGGCAATCAGCGCAAACGCGGCGTCAGTCAGTCGTTGAAGACTACTGGCACTTAATTCCATCTCTAACCCGCGTTTGCCTGCGCTGACGTGGATCGTTTTAAATCCTTGGGCGGTGGTGTCAATGATTGTTGGTAGGCGCTTTTTTTGACCGATCGGGCTGACTCCACCGACGAGATAGCCGGTGACGATCTCAACCCTCCGCTTCTCTGCCATTCTGACTTTTTTGACGCCGAGCACCTGTGCCATCAATTTCAAATTCAACTGATTCGATACAGGAATAATTCCGACAAATAGACTGTTGTTGTCTGAGACAACGAGTGTTTTAAATACCTGTTCGGGATGGAGTCCAAGTTTCTGAACCGCCTCAAGGCCATACGAATCTGCGTTTGGTGAATGTTGATATTCACGAATTTGAAAATCGATGCCGGCAGATTTAGCCGCGTCGATGGCAGGCGTCACTGATCCCCCGCCGTGAAAATGGTTGTGCATCGCCACGTAGCAGCGCGTTGACCGGCGGGAGAGTCAGCGACTCCATTCATGACGACTTGGTGGTTGAGTAAGTTCGCATGAGGCTGAAATTCGGGGTAGGTGGCGTTAACAAATTCAGGTAACGCAGCCTCGCACTCGCGTTGTGACCTAAACACGTTGAGTGATTGATCGGCGGTGGCATGATTCACTGAGGAAATCGAGTCTCCATCGCTCAGTATCATTAAAATAATGAACCATTCTTGAATCATTGTGATCGCGTCGGTTTCCAATAGTTTCTCTACTGTATACCAGTCGATGCGGCATTGCTGAGTTGCATGCAGAATTGCCCAACGATGGGGTGTTCGACAAGGGATCGATCTCTCTGATTGATGAAGTCGATTTGCCATTCAGGTATGGTGGAACAAATAAGAAGAAGAGTCAGCCAAGCCATGAAAAAGCGTCGCTATATTCGTCCATATACAGGGATCATTCTCGTGGGTGGATTGATATCATTCGTGCTGACCGATGGCTTTGTTGTCAGTCGTGAAAACCTCATTCTATTTGATCCAAAAGGTTTGTTTTTTGTCATTTTGTTCACTCTGATCTATTCGTTTATGGTTGATCAAGGTCGATCGATTAGTGCTCAATCGATTGGTCACGGTGCACTCTATGGTGGCGTTTTGGGGTGTCTCATTGGTGTCATGCTCACTCTTGATCTTCCGGTCAAGGAGCAATCTCTTGGTTGGAAACATGCGATATTGCCATTGTGTTATGGCGTTTTGGTCAAAGTCTTTGCAGATGCGTTTACAAAAGCCAAAGAGCCCGATAAACAGCTGAAACTCTTTTAAAAAGGAGACTCTCGGCGCGCTGGATTTGGATCAATGGTGTGGCTTCAGTGATCGATCGGACGTCGAATCACATCCAAAAAGGATGTTTTTTTTGAATGCGCGATCTATGCTGACTCGATGATACAAGCACGAGGATCAACCAATGATGATGCGCTTGCAAACACGGTTCGTTTTATTGATCTGCCTGTTGTTAGGTGGATGTGCAACCTACAACGCGACAGTTCCGGAGTGGGCGCAGATTGCTGCAGAGTCGACTGAGGCTGCGATCGAGAAGGATGCTTCGGAATCACAAGATACAGCCTCCTGGTGGAATCCAACGACTTGGTTTTGATCATGTTTGATATTGATACGGTGGTGATCGGGAATCTCGCCGTCGCCGATGGAGAGGCTCATTGACGGGACCTGTGGTGTTTATCACCGGTGGTACTGATGGCATCGGTTTTCAGGCCGCTCGGATGCTCGTGGATCTTGGGTGTACCGTTGCGATTCATGGCCGTGATCAACAAAAGCTGTTGAGTTGTCAACGCGCATTGTCTGATCGGGTGCGCGTCTATTGCGCGGACCTCTCAGATCTTGACGCGGTTCGCTCCTTAGCAGTCGAGGTGGCTGCCGACGTCAATAGACTGGATGTGTTAATCAATAACGCGGGAGTTCTGAAAGCGCCTGTGACACAGACTGTGTCGGATCGGGACCTCCGGTTTGAGGTCAATACCATCGCTCCCTATCTATTGACTCAGCGTCTACTACCTCTCATCCCAAAAGATGGCCGAGTGATCAACCTCTCCTCAGCAGCCCAGTCGGCAGTGGACTGTGATGCGTTGGCCAAATTTCGGCCCATGAGCGATATGGACGCGTATTCACAAAGTAAGGCAGCCATCACCATGTGGTCTCAGGAGCTTGCAGCCAGGCATCCGGATGGGCCTGCGTTTGTGTCAGTCAATCCGGGCTCGTTGCTTGGGACCAAGATGGTGAGGGAAGGTTTTGGGATTGAGGGTAAGGATGTCACCATTGGTGCAGAAATTCTGCTGAGGTTGGCGACGGATCCCAAGATTCAAGATCATTCAGGTGACTATTTCTGTAATGATCAAGGCGCCTATACGGCACCAGATCCCTGCGTCCTCAACGATCAAGCCCGACAGAGAATCATGTCTGTTCTCGATCAGATGACTCTCGATGTTCCCTCAGGATAGGCTTCGCTCATGAAGCTCTATTTACACGACGCCTTTATTGGACTGGCAAGATCACTTCGCTGGTCCTATCTGCCACCGTTAATGGTGTATTTGGCTGCTGGAATTTCCGGTCTGACAGCAATTGTCGGAACATTTTTCGTCAAGGATTACTTAGGGCTATCAGCAGCTTTTTTAGCGGGTCTTGGCTTTTGGGCAGGTCTCCCTTGGGCGCTCAAGATGCCCCTTGGTCATTTAGTGGATCTGTTTTGGCGTCATAAATATCTCTTTGTGTATTTGGGTGCCTCGGTCATCACAGCAAGCCTTTTGATGATGTATGGCTTGATTGCACATACAGAGCTCATGAGCGCGGTCATGCCCATTGAGGCTTGGTATGTCCTGAGTGTCATACTCGCGCCCGTGGGTTACGTGCTTCAGGATGTTGTTGCCGATGCAATGACCGTCGAAGCAGTGCCCGCGGTCGAGCCATCTGGACAACCGATTGCTGAATCAGAGATCAAAGAGATGCATACCACCATGCAGGCGCTTGGACGGTTTGCAGTGATTGGCGGTAGCTTGTTGGTTGCCTTACTGAATGTGGTTTTGTTTAGTGATGTAGAGTCATTCAGTTTGGACGCCAAGCGTGCTGTCTACGCGAGTATTTATCTTTACGCCCTAGCGATTCCGTGCGTCTCCATAGCTGGGGTTTTGTTGGCTGGTTATTTACGACAGAGTGAGCGCTCAACGCCAGAGAGTAGCGAGCGCGTTCAACCCAATTGGGCGGTCTTATCGGGCAGTCTCTTATTTGTGGTTTTCTCAGTCTCAGTGGGCAGTTTCAATCTGCCATTTGCGCAAGAAATTGTGTTCGTTGGGTCTATGGCGATCATTATTTACTTGATGGGTCAACTATTGGGATATTTGTCCCACGAGAAACGGTTAATGATCGTCGGTACAGCGATTGCAATTTTTGTCTTTCGCGCGGTTCCATCACCTGGCCCCGGGCTGACTTGGTTTGAAATCGATGTGTTGTTATTTGACGAGCAATTTTTATCGATCTTGGCTGCGATTTCGTCGGCACTCACACTGCTTGGTATCATCCTCTTACGCCCTTTGGTCGCACATTATTCGATCGCTAAAATCATTGTGATTCTCTCACTTGTCGGCGGAGTCTTATTTTTGCCGAGTATCGGGATGTACTATGGAATCCATCAGTGGACCGCTTCGCTGACCGGTGGATTGATTGATGCGAGATTTATCGCCATCCTCAACACGGCGTTGGAGTCACCGCTCGGGCAAATTTCGATGATCCCGTTATTGGCCTGGATCGCAAAGAATGCACCGAATGAGCTGAAGGCAACGTTTTTTGCGGTCTTTGCATCGTTTACTAATCTGGCGCTGTCAGCGAGCTCCCTTGCGACTAAGTACATCAACCAGATCTTTGAGGTCTCACGAGAAATTGTCGATCAACAGACGCAACAAGTGACATCGAACGCGGATTATTCAGAGCTTGGGCTTCTATTAATCGCGGTCGCAGTCATAACAGTAGTGGTACCGATTGCTGTTGTCGGTTTGATCCAGCGAAGTCCGCTGAAGTCATCTGATTGATCAACTAGTGTTTTGCAATCGGGTTTAAGCCATGTTCGTCGAGCAGGCGCATGACTTCCGATTGAACGAGTTTCAGAATCTGCTCGGTAATCGCTTGGTTACCTGAGGTGGATGCGGCCCGTAAAAATTGAATGCCGAGTTCTTGGTATCGTGAAAATTCCTCGGATGGCTGGCGGAGCAGGTTTTCAATGACAGTTTCGAAACGATCCATTTCGCCGAAGCGATTCATGATGTTAGCAATGGCTCGATAATGGACCAACGCTTGAGACTCCGGTTCCAACTGAAGTTTGAGTGACGCAACCCGCAGCATCGTTCGACCGAAGCCATTCAGGAAACCGAGTACAATCGGGTGAAACGCAATGACATCAGCCACTGGGTCGGTGTCGCTTAAACCTCGGGCTAGACCTAAAATATTGGGAAAGGCGAAAGCGAGGTCATCCGCATAGCGGCTCAAATCTTGATGGTTCTCCTGGCGCATGTCTGTCCTTGGTTCACAGTGTTGACTTGGGCTTCAACAATCTCAGCTTAATCGAGTTGCGAAGTGAATCCAAAGAATTGATCAGAGGCTTGATTTCGGTTCATTGATGCATGGGTATGATGAATTTTGCATCGAGTGCCCCGATCAATCAGTCATGAATCGATCGGAAGGCATGCGAGGGTAACGATGGTATTTCAGCGACAAGTGAACGCAACTATGGCATGGATGTTATGTCTCTATTCTCAGACTCTGATCGCAGCTGATCCTCATCCATTGATCGATCCACCACGCTGTTTTAATCACCTTGGAGAGACAGTGGAATACATCACACGTTCTGCGTCACAAGGGCAAGTCGCCGCTGGTATGGCAAATCGCGATTCAGATGGTCACCCGATCATTGTTCGGATGAACTATGACAAAGCGGATCCCGCGTTTCAGCGTTTTGTGGATTTTCACGAATGCGCCCATCACCAAGTTGGGCATGTCGATCAACCGCATCCCCCACGAAATAGCTTTGACCACTTAATGAATGAGAGCATCGCGGACTGTGTTGCCATATTGCGAGTTCGTGAAGAGGCGAATCATACCTATTCACAAGTGATTGAAGCGTTGACTGAGGCGATGAGCCTGGTGGGGTTTCCTAAGATCAGTACGGACAGTCGATTGAGTAACATCGAAAATTGTTACAGGAAGGACAGCTCATCAGACGCGTTTATTGCAGGCATCATTATCGAGTATGAAAAGCATTGACCTGTACCCTCGATGTCGGCCACCGTATGGAGCTATTGGTGGTTGATGAGCGTTTCTCTTGAGTAACTCTGATTATGATGTTGTTGTCCTCGGTGGAGGAGCCGCCGGTCTTTTCTGCGCCTTGACCGCGGCTCGCCGTGGCCGCAAGGTCGTCGTTCTCGACAGCAGTAATAAAGTTGGAAAAAAAATCCTGATGTCGGGTGGGGGACGTTGCAACTTTACGAATCTGGATATCCAACCTGAGAACTATCTGTCAGCGAATTCTCACTTTATGAAATCCGCTTTGAAGTCCTACACGCAATGGGATTTTATTGAATTGGTCGAAAAGCACAGGATTGCCTATCATGAGAAGACGTTGGGCCAATTGTTTTGCAACGACTCCTCCAAACAAATACTCAACATGCTGCTCTCCGAATGCGATGATTCGGGTGTTTTGATCAAAACACAGTGTGAAGTCCAGTCAGTCAAAGCAGCAGACCATCGGTTTATTGTTCGAACATCCCTGGGTCGATTCGTCGCTGAGTCACTGGTGATTGCCACCGGAGGCCTTTCAATACCAACCATGGGGTCATCAGGTTTCGGGTATGAAATCGCTGAACAGTTTGGTCTTGAGGTTCTGCCTCGGTCGGCTGCCTTGGTGCCTTTGACGTTTAGTGACTCGTTAAAACCTGTCTGTGAGCGTTTATCGGGTTTGTCAGTCGATGTGACAATGACCTGTCATGGTATGACCTTTCGAGAAGGGATGTTGTTTACTCATCGAGGGCTCTCAGGCCCTGTGTCTCTGCAAATTTCAAGTTATTGGTCTCCTGGTCTTTCGATCGACATTGACCTCCTTCCTGAAATCAATGCCACTGACTGGCTTTTGGAAAGTAAGACTGAGCATGGAAAAGTACTTCTCCGATCAATCCTTGCAAAGCGATTGCCGAAAACGCTTGTCGGCGAGCTTGAGTTTTTGCATTGGGCTGATGTTCGGGAGAGACCGTTAGCGGAGATTCCGGATCTGCGATTGCGCCAGATTGGTTCGATACTCAACCATTGGGTGGTGAAGCCCTCAGGAACCGAAGGTTATCGAACAGCGGAAGTCACGCTTCACGGCATTGATACGAAACACTTGTCATCGAAAACCATGGAATGCAACGATCATCCGGGTTTGTATTTTATCGGTGAGGTGGTCGACGTGACAGGGCATCTCGGAGGATACAATTTCCAGTGGGCGTGGTCGTCAGGGTATGTCGCCGGAGTCCATGTTTAGAACTTGCGAGCGGAGATCAAGGTAGACAGGGGGTGGACAGCACTTTGAGCGATTTGAAGTCGATCCAGTGGGTATCAGAAGACACCATTGAAATCCATTTGGGTGACCCTGTGGCAAGTGAGACGCTCGAGAAAGTCGAGCAAATATCGCGCTGGATTCAAGCGACATCTCTTCCCTGGCTGGTTGATCATTGTTATGGGTTTGGGCTCTTGAGCTTGGTTGTCAGGCCGGATCTGATGTCAGCAATACAACTGCGCCAAACTCTTCACGATCTGCTTGAGACGCCGCCAGAGAGCTCGTCTCAGACCGAATCGGACTTGATCGAAATTGCCGTGTGTTATGACCCCGCATTTGGCATCGATCTCAAATCAATTAGTGAACGCACACACTTGTCGGTCGATGCAGTCGTCGAAGCGCATCACAGCCGTGACTATCGGGTATTAGCCACGGGTTTTGTCCCTGGATTTGCTTATCTTGGAGAGACGGATACGAGACTTCATTTACCGAGACTCGATGTCCCAAGAACCCGTATTCCTGCAGGTTCGGTCGCGATTGCCGAGAATCAAACGGTGATCTATCCGAAGCAGACACCGGGTGGTTGGCACATCATTGGTCGGATGCCAGGATCCATTGTGTCTTTCACCGACCAATCAATTCATGCCCAGTTGTCGATGGGCAAAAGTGTTCGTTTTCGACCGATTTCTCTTGCTGAATTTCAGCGACTCGAGGCTGCTCATGCTCCGGATTAAACAGACCAATCCGATGCATAGTGTCCAAGACCTTGGGCGGTATGGCTTTGCGAGCCCAGGTCTTGCCAAACCCGGGCCC
>OBPS01000013.1_pt1 | contig 43668 bp, 49 predicted proteins | sample 1534661 | NCBI WGS metagenome assembly OBPS01 (sample SAMEA3275493, study PRJEB22092) | marine metagenome | biome: ENVO:00000447 marine biome; feature: The site is in the outerpart of the Oslofjord; material: ENVO:00002010 seawater | collected 2014-06-20T10:00:00+00 | depth 1 m
GGGCAGGGAAGAATACACACCATTTTGGTAATCGGCAACCGGGGTATCGGGGAATGGGTTCTCATAAAACTTCTGGGACGCTGGATGATCCTCGGCAGGACCAGCGACTATCGTGGCTGATACTGAGAGGCCCAGCAAACCAAAAGCAACCTGGCTAATGATTTTTTTCATTGCCCTGTCTCCAAACAGTTACTTGATTACGGTCTCAGCAGAATCCGTTGCGCCAGTATTGTCTTTCCATGAAACTTTAAGGCTGTCGCCCTTCTTACCCGCAAACGCGAACGCGAGATAGGGGTCTTTTGAAATGGACGTGTTAAAAGCGGCCGTGAATACAACCTTTCCATTTGACTCGGCAGACACGTCCTGAATCCAATGCTCAGGGATCTTCTTACCGCTTTTGTCTTTCCGCAGACCAGTCTCCATGTTGTGCTTCATCAAGCACTTCACGTCAACCAGACCCTTGCGGTCTTTAGCTTTGATACGAATTGATGACATGTTGACCTCCTATTAACCGCCGCAGCCGCCGATTGTGACTTTAACTTCCTTAGAAGCGGTATACAGCTTCCCGCCAGACTTAACGACCGCAGTCACCTGGGTTGTCTTACCCATCCGACACCGTGTTTTCACCATCGCTTTTGTGCCAGCTGGGATGTCCGCAGTGATGGCCAGTGGCGAGGGGTTTTCGGTAATTAAGATAGCTATCGACTCTGCATCCATATCTGTCTCGACTGATACAGGAACCACAGCACCATTCTCAGCAATATCAGGAGCCTTTAACTTCACCTGATCACTCGGCGTGGTGGCGTTGGCGCCATAAGCATTTTGTAATGCATCGGCCCCAGCCTTCTGCTTGAATATCGCATCTGAATAGGCCGCAAACGCCATACGTGGCACCGCGAACATCGCAGCCGTAGCAGCCGATACTGCTCCAGCAATTTTTAATACGCTACGACGATCCATCGCAACTCTCCTCTTTACTATGCTTGGTTAAAGTGTGTACAGATAATCAACAACTTTGTTGATCTCATCTTCGGTGAGAATTAGGTTCCGGCCGAATGGCGGCATCGCCGTCATTGGGTTACGCTTGGTCGGATCCTTAATAAACTCAACCAACGCTTTCCGCTCTGGGAACCGCGCCTTCATGGCGACCATCGGTGGCCCGACATTTCCGGTCTGCTGCCCACCCTCAAACATGTGGCAGGTCAGACAGTTGCCTTTCTTACGATCCCATGCGATCGATTTACCTTCAGCTACCGAATCGGCAGATGCTAAAGGGGCGATCAGAGCCGAGGCCATGATTACCGTTAGGAGTTGCCCTTTCATTATAACTTTCCTCTCCTTTTAAATAATAAATCGAACCTTAGCTTAACGACTCGACTCAACCATAAACGCTACCGCGTTTATCACGTCGCCATCTGACAACGACATATTGCCACCCTTTGCGGGCATCACTCCGTCGGCGCCCTGATAGCCATTGATCGCGTGATTGTTAAGGGTATCCATACCCTGACCTATCCGATCAATCCAAGCGGACTTGTCACCAGTCTTCGGTGCTCCTGCAATTCCAGCATTATGACAAGTCTGACAAGCCTTATCGTACACACCCTTTCCAGCGATTGCCTCACCGCTAAGCGCGACTTTAGTAACATTTTTTTCTTTACTTATTTCCGATCCACCAGCCACGGAGGGATTACCCTCATAGTGGGTCGCAGCGACGCCTGAGTCCTCTTTGAAATGACCTGTCGGCGTGACGCCGTTAATTGTCGTAACAATCTCGAACTGGCTCGGATCCGCGCAATCTTTCATACAGCGGGTATTCTGCACATCTGGACGGTTGTCGATATAAAAGTTTGGCTCGTTTGGCATCTTGACTTGAGCGAACGATTCTTTTGTTGCGACAAAGTCTTCATCAACGATGTCGTTGAGGTACAAGACATAAGCAGAAATCGCATAGACCTCATCGTCGCTCAGTGATTGTGGCGCAGGATATGGCATCGCTCGGTGGATATAGTCCCAAAGCGTCGACGCGTAAGGCCAATAGGACCCGACTGTCTTCTCTGGATGAAGTGTATCAAGCGTTCCCTCGCCACCTGCTAGCACAGGCCAGCGACCTGCGCCCTCGCCAAATAGCCCATGACAACTAGCGCATTGTGCTTCGTAGAGCCCTTCGCCATCTGCCACCGAGCCTTGACCCTCTGGCAAACCTGTTCCATCGGGACGGATATCAATATCCCACCCAGCAATCATTTCTGGGGTTGCTGTCGAGCCGATTCCAAGAGGTCCAGCCGACACGAGGCCTGACAACGCCAACGCCATAGCGGCGATACCCAAATTAAGAGATTTGAACATTGAAGACATCTCCGCTTTCCGTAACATTCCATGTATGGATTGAGTTTTTGTGATAGATCGACCATCCGCCACGCTCATCACGCAACTGCTTTAATGTTGGCTGAACATACCCTGTCTCATCGATTGCACGCGATTGCAGCAACCAAGGCTCTCCATTCCATTGCGTCTTGAATCTGAATTGCGTCAAAGCCTTAGACAAAACAAGGTCATCAAGCTCTGCACGTTGCCAGTTCACACCACCATCAAATGACAAATCAACCGCCTTGATCTTACCTCGGCCTGACCACGCATACCCACGAACCTCAACGAAGCCGCGCTTCTGCAGTGGATTTTCTGGGCATGGCGATGTCACCACCGAATTACACTCTTGCTCATAGGTGAAACGGCGTGCACGACCGTCCGGCATCAAATCTGTGTACTTCGAAGTCTCTTCACGGTGGTGCCATGGCTGATCACCAATTTCGAGACGACGGAGCCATTTCACAGAGGTATTCCCTTCCCAACCTGGATTCAACATCCGGAGTGGATATCCCTGTTCTGGACGCAAGGCCTCACCGTTTTGACCCCAAGCAATAATGGTGTCATCAAGTGCTTTTTCTAACGGGATCGAACGTGACATACCAGCAGCATCAGCACCCTCGGCCAAGATCCACTTGCCTTCTGGCTTAACACCCACCTCTTCGAGCAATGTCGACAGGCGAACACCGGTCCACTCGCAGCATGACAACATCCCGTGAGTAAACTGCAGCGCCTCCATTTGCGCACCACGCCATTCCATACCGCCGTTCGCCGGACATTCGATAAACCGAATTTCTGACACAGTCGGGAATCGCTTCAGGTCTTCCATCGTGAGGACCAGTGGGCGCTCAACCAGGCCGTGGATGATCAATCGATGTTGATCCGGATTCACATTGGGAATCCCGCCATGGTAGCGCTCAAACACCACACCACTCGGCGTGATGATACCTTCCAAATCCTGTAAAGGCGTCATCGAAATCGATGATGCTGCATCAGCTGTCAACCAGGGAACGGTCCGACGCTGAAGATCTTCGAACTCAGAAGGATCGCCATACGGCTTAGCCACAACACCCCGCCCAAGATAGCTTTGCCACTCAGGGAGGTTCGGTGGAAGATTTGCAGATGCGTTGGCTTTCGGAATCATTTGCACGCTCGAAAGTCCAGCTACTGCCGCGATGCCGCCTTTAAGGAAATTACGGCGGTCCATGCCTCTCATGCCGCTCGCTTCGGTCGCAATTGCTTCCATCAGCTTCGGTAGAGACGGTTCGTATAGCTTCGTCATATTACCCTTCCAAAGAGTTCTATCGTTATTACTAAAACGAATATTAAAACGAAAAGGGTACCCAGTGCAAAACGAACTAACCGAAAGTCTGAGGGAATTGATGCGTTGCGCAATGGGTCGCCATCCACTAATTCTTCGAAAACCGTATCAGATCACACGGGTTTTCTTCAGTATTCGTTCGACTAATTGAATTGATGCGGTGCATGCATCACATTCAAGGAGACACGCGGAATAATTTCACCAGAATCTTGCGGAACACATTGAAGGCTGTAGTTCATCTCAAACGAGTCCGCCATCTCGAAAGCGGCTGCATTGCATTCATCCAAAGAATCGAACTGCATGCCGGTCTCTATCGGATCGAAAGATCCAGGAATGAAATACACCAGAACGTAGATCAGTTTCATCAACCGTCCCCCACCGTTTTTTTTCGAATTAGCGAGGCAACCTTAGCGAGTCGCAACACGGATGGAAAGCGATAACCCGTCTTGGAATCCAAGCAACATCGATTCACGCAATACAAGTAAACTATCGAACCGACAAACGAAATGACTAAAAATGCATCCCAGCTCCGTGAAGGCGAGTGGTTCCCGATCCGAGACGTTCTTTAGTTCCTCAGACGGTATCCAGTCGCGAAGATCCACCAAATAATCCCCAAGAAAACAGCGATAAAGAACCCGATAACAACGACTGACAACTGGATTGACACATCCGAGCTACCAAAGAATGCCCAACGGAATCCGGAAATCAAATACATGGCCGGGTTCAACATGCTCACGTCTCGCCAAATCGACGGCAACATGTCGATGGAATAAAAACTTCCACCTAAAAATACTAATGGGGTAATGATGAGCGTCGGAACAAAATTTAACTGCTCGAAGTTTCTTGCCCAGAGCCCAAGAATAAATCCAAGGAGAGAAAAGCAGAACGCGGTCGCCATGAGTAGCCCCATCATCAGAGCTGGGTGCGCGATCTCTAGGGGTACAAACAAAAATGACACTCCTAAAATAATCAAACCGACCACCACAGATTTGGTCGCTGCCGCGCCGACGTAACCAGTCACCATTTCAATCGGTGAAATTGGCGCAGACAAGTGCTCATAGATCGTACCCAGAAACTTGGGGAAATAAATGCCGAAAGACGCGTTCGCGATCGACTGCGTCATCACTGTCAACATGATGAGTCCTGGCACGATAAAGGCGCCATATGACACCCCATCGACAGGAATCATGCGATGACCAATCGCCGATCCAAACACGATAAAATACAGGATCGTCGAGATCACCGGAGACGCAAATGACTGCAAAGGGGTTCTCAAGGTCCTCGCCATTTCAAAGGTGTAAATGGCTCTAATCGCATAGTAATTCATCCAGTTTTATCCGCGATTAATTCAATAAATATCTCTTCTAATGAGCTCTGCTCTGTCCGCACGTCGTTAAACCGAATGCCTTCCGATTTGAGAGCACCAAGGATCTCCGGTATCCCAGTTTGCTCAACTTCCATGTCATAGGTGTATGTCAGTCGACATCCTTCGTGATGCAATTTGACTCCGAGCTCTTCCAGGACATTCGACAGTGTTTCAATTGGTTCAGCCAATTCGATCAACAACTGCTTTTTGCCAAGTCGCTTCATCAGTAAGCGCTTGTCCTCAATTAAGAGGATTTGGCCATCATGAATCACGGCAATTCTGTCCGCGATCTCTTCGGCCTCCTCAATGTAATGGGTGGTGAGAACAATCGTGACACCGTTGCGCTGGAGATCTTTAACGAGCCGCCACATATCGCGGCGTAAATCGACATCGACCCCGGCTGTCGGCTCATCGAGGAAGAGAATCTTGGGATCATGGCTGAGTGCCTTCGCGATCAGAACGCGGCGCTTCATTCCTCCAGACAGCTCTCTGATCGGCGAATCCCGTTTATCCCAGAGAGATAAACGCTCTAATATCCCTCGGAGATAGGATGGATTAGGCGCTTTTCCAAAAAGGCCTCGTGATAGCGAGACTGTACCCATCACTGTCTCAAATGGCTCAAGCATCAGTTCCTGAGGCACTAATCCAATGAGGGATCTTGCGTTCCGATAGTCAGCTTGGACGTCAAATCCACTGACAAACACCTTCCCCTGACTGATCGTCGTTAGCCCACAGATCGCAGAGATCAACGACGTCTTACCGGCGCCGTTGGGCCCCAGTAACGCAATAATCTCTCCCTTCACAATCTTGAATGACAGATTCTTCAACGCGAGCTTCTCGCCATCGTATCGTTTAGTGAGATCTCGAACTTCAACGATCGCAGTCACTCAAGTTTCCCTCAATCCATTCAACACAAATACCGGACAGGCCATCTGGGATCAGTGATATTGCATCCCAGACGTCTGAAAATTCAGGCAGCCAACCTCCAGATCAACCAACTTTTTTAGATAAACAACGCATTAATGGTTTTCAGTGTCATCGTGATCCCAAATCAACAGCCTTTCGCGCAAAACCCAATAAATCACCAATGGCACAAATAGCGCGAAGATGGTGATGCTTGTGTAATGCTCAGAGACAAGAGGGCTAACAATCACAAAGACAAATGTCGTCCAGACTCCGATCACTAACGCGTACTCAAGCGACTTTCTTACGTGCATAGATGGTCCTACCCCCAAATTTTTGTCAGCAGATCAAACAGACCTCATGATGCCTTAACTCTCCATCCTTAGCTGTGGATTGGGCCGACTAGCGTCTGATGCAATGATGCAGGTTCAATCAAGTGCTGGCCGCGATCAGGCAACGAAGTAGCGATATTGATGTCCAGCGATCACCACATCAGCACACCGATGGTCACCTAGAGAAGAATTTCGTGCAGGACACGGTATTCGAAATGGTGGAGCTAGGCGGGATCGAACCGCCGACCTCTACAATGCCATTGTAGCGCTCTCCCAGCTGAGCTATAGCCCCATTTCAAGAGGACGCGAAGGTTAGTTCGCATCCAATTCTGTGTCAATGGATCTCAGTGCTTCTTGATAGCTTTTTTCAAGACGCTTCGCCCCTTTCTTGGAAACCCCGCCAATGACATCGAGGCCGGCACGGACACGAGCACGCGTACGATCAGGACCGAGGAGTACGGCGAGATCGAATGCACTGATGGCTTGACGCGCTCCGCTGAGTACCACAAATACCAGAGGCATGACGTCTTTTAATTGCAGCCCCACTGCCTTCGCTACCCATCGGATTTCCTGCTCAACCACCTGACGGTTCCAGGACCCACAAGACTCAAAACGCCACACCAGGAATTGCAATACGTTTGCGAGAACATCCTGCTCGAGACCCAAAGCACCCAAGGTGTCTTCCGACAGAGACACATCTTTCGCCCAAAGCGGCTGGAGCCATTGGCCTGCCTCCGAAAATACATCAATGCGAGATTTTAACTGCGGCAAGACCGACACAAAAAATGACTCCGAACACATCCATTCCATTAAACGTTGTTGGTATTGCTCATCGGAGAGAGAGTGTTTCAGCCACTGACCATTCAGCCAAGTCAACTTATCAACATCAAAAATTGGCCCCCCAAGGGACACACGATCGATGTCAAACGCACTCACCATTTCAGCCAAATCAAATTGCTCACGTTCATCCGGCATCGACCAACCCATTCGACCAAGATAATTGAGCAACGCCTCCGGCAAAAAGCCTTGATCACGGTAATACAAAATCGATGTTGGATTTTTGCGCTTACTGAGCTTGGATTGATCTGGATTCCTGAGTAAGGGCAGATGGCACAACTCCGGCATCTCCCAGCCGAAATACTGATACAACAATTGGTGTTTTGGTGCTGACGGAATCCATTCCTCACCTCGAATGACATGGGTAATCCCCATCAAATGGTCATCAACAACGTTAGCCAAGTGATAAGTCGGAAGCCCGTCGGCTTTCATCAAAATCTGCATATCGACTTGCGCCCACGGAATCTGAATCAATCCGCGCAACCGATCATGAATCGAACACTCACCGTCAGTCGGCACCCGCATCCGAACAACATGGTCATCGCCTCGAGCTATCCGTGCATCAACCTCTGCCGCATCGAGATGTGTGCAACGTCCATCGTATCGAGGTGTCTGCTTTGCTGCCATCTGCTCGGCTCGCATGGCGTCAAGCTCGGCTGGTGTACAGAAGCAATGAAACGCATGACCAGCCTCGAGGAGTGTTTGGCAATGTGAATCGTATTCTGCTCGCCGCTCGCTTTGCCGATAGGGACGCGAGTCTCCACCAATATCCGGACCCTCATCCCAACTTAAGCCCGTCCAACGGAGCGCATCCAATATCGCTTTTTCAGATTCTGTCGTTGAACGTTTCTGGTCTGTGTCTTCAATACGTAATACAAACTGTCCGCCATGCTGTTTGGCAAACGCGTAGTTAAAAAGAGCGATGTAGGCAGTGCCGACGTGGGGATCCCCGGTCGGAGAAGGCGCGATACGTGTACGAACAGTCATGTGATCCTCCAGCAAGCGGCAGAGTATAGCGCCTGCTGGAGTCTGTGATGAAGACTAGATAGCGATCTGTTGGAGTTGACCGCCGGAATTCAAGAATGCCTCGACCCACTTCGGCTTCCTGCCGCGACCGGTCCAAGTATTTTCTGAGTCTTTAGGGTCACGATACTTCGGAGCTACGCTACCTCGCTTACCCACTGCCTTATTCCCTGATAACGATTTTAATTCGTCAGCAGATAAACCATATTCAGCGGCAATCGATTTGATTTTCTCCAGACCCTCTTTTCGGACCTGCATCTGACGTTTTTCAATTTCTTGATCCACTCGAGCGCGTAAAACCTGTAATTCACTTAAACTTAAATGCTCTAATTCCACAAATAGAATCCTCAATTTTTTATATAGCGGTGATTAATAATAATTACTATTTAAAGGATTTCAATCCTCATGGATTTGTTCAGTTTCAATTATGATTAAAGCAGTGGCGAATATCTGTGGTTTTTTTTAAACTTCACCCATGGCAACCCCCTCGTTTCGATTTTCAACAGCCCCCATGATGGAATGGACTGATCGCCATTGGCGCATGTTCGCTCGCACCCTGACTCAAAAAGCATTGCTGTATACCGAGATGGTGACAGCACAGGCACTGATACACGGTGATCTCGAGCGTTTGACGGCTCACTCGCCGGCCGAGTATCCACTAGCGCTTCAATTGGGTGGATCCAATCCTGAAGAGCTGTTTGAAGCCACCTGTCGGGTCAAACATCTGGGATTTGATGAAATTAATCTCAATCTTGGCTGCCCATCTGATCGTGTCCAAGCTGGATGTTTTGGCGCCGCTTTGATGGCAGATCCAAATCGCGTCTCCGAATGTTTTCAGGCCATGCTCAACGCAGCGGGAACGAACGGGCCCAAGATCACAGCAAAAATCCGTTTAGGAATCGATGATCAAACTCCCGAAAATACCCTGCCTGAATTTATTGATATGTTGAATAGTTCAAATATTAAACATGTTATTATTCATGCACGAAAAGCCATATTAGGAGGATTATCTCCGAAGCAAAATCGCACTATTCCGCCATTGAACTATGAACTTGTTTATTTCATGAAAAAACAGTTTCCAGAAATGGAAATCGTTTTAAATGGTGGTTTAACCTCGTTAGGTCAATGTCTTGAACCATTGACTCGGGTTGATGGTGTCATGGTCGGTCGAGCCGCTTATCAGACCCCACAACTCTTACTGAGCGTCGATCGTCAATTCTTCCAATCCGAACCACCAAACCGAACCGCCTATGACGCGCTATTAGCCTATCGACCCTATGTGGAATCCGTCTTGGCCGAAGGATTTCCGTTGAAACACCTGACAAGACACCTAGTGGGTCTGTATCATCAGGTCCCTGGTGCGCGCCAGTATCGCCGGATTCTCAGTGAAAGAGCGCATCTGCCAGACGCAGACTGGGCGGTCGTTGAAGACGCACTCGCAGCCATCCCTAATGTAGAGACACTATGAATACTTTAGAACAACTCCGTGAACACAGTATTGTGGTCGCAGACACTGCTGATTTCCATGCCATTGAAACCTTCAAGCCAGTGGATGCCACCACCAACCCTTCGTTAATCCTCAAACAAGCTCAATCGGCTGTGACCGCAGGATTAATCACCGAAACCAAACTCGGCTTGAAAACAGGGCGATTTGCGTCAGCTGCTGAGGCTGCGCTCGATCTCTCGGTGCGATTTGGTGTTGAGATCGCGCAACGCATCGAAGGGTACGTCTCAACCGAAGTTGATGCTCGCCTTTCGTTCAATACAGCGCGCTCGATTGAACAAGCGCACTTGATCCTGCAGAAATACCAGGCCTTTGGCATCTCGCAAGATCGAATTTTGATCAAGCTCGCCTCAACTTGGGAAGGCATTCAAGCCGCCAAGGCGCTCGAGGCAGAAGGAATCGGCTGCAATCTCACACTGCTTTTTTCAGAGACTCAAGCGATCGCAGCGGCAAATGCTCAGGCAACTTTGATTAGTCCGTTCGTCGGGCGAATCTATGATTGGTACGTCGCTAAGGGAGAGATCCCAGAGTCGGCGCAATCAGATCCTGGCGTTTTATCTGTCAAAAATATTCTGAACCAATACAAGTCACATGGTGTCTCAACCATCGTCATGGGAGCCTCGTTTCGGACTGCAGATCAAGTCTTAGCCCTCGCTGGCTGCGACCGACTGACAATTTCCCCGGCGTTGCTTGAGGAGCTCGAAAAACGCAAAGAACTGCTTCAGCCAATACCAACCGTGTCGCCGACCGGGCAGCCATTAAGAACCTTAACTCGAGATGAATTCTTACTGGCGATCGCAGGGGACACCATGGCCAACGAAAAGCTCGCTGATGGGATCACTCGATTCATCAAGGATCAAGAAACACTCGAGCGCTTATTGAGCGACTGAAGGGTCATCCAAGAAGGGATCGTCAAGAAACAAGTCAACGACGATGCCATCATTGATTTGGTAACGACGTCGTTGCTCATACGCGCTCCGCATCAGAACATAGGGATCACCGACGGATTTCGGTTCCATTCCCAATAACTGCGCTCGCGTCTGGATCCCCTCACTGATCAGCATTTCAGTGGTTCCCACCTCGTCTTGCCAACTGATGGGATTCAGCGGCCGATCGCCAAAGCGTCCACCGAGGTCTCGCAGGTTACTCGGCCCAAGCACAGGCAGCACCAGATAGGGTCCTGAGCCGACTCCCCAGTAAGCAAGGGTTTGTCCGAGATCCTCATTTTCCCGTTCAATCCCCATCGCACCTGCGACATCAAAAATACCGAACAAGCCAAAGGTTGTATTAAACACAAATCGCGTTAATGACCGCGCCGCCTTGCCTGGCTTGGCCTGTAGTACAGAGTTAGCCGCTGTGATTGGCTCTCCGAGGTTATTGAAAAAGTTACTCACGCCTTTACGCACAGGAGCCGGCGTCACTGCTTGGTATCCCTCAGCGACCGGTTTTAAGACATATTTGTCGGCCTTTTGGTTAAAGGAAAACATCGCGCGATTCCAACCCTCAAATGGATCGTTTTCCGCTTCAGCCATAGCCAGGGCCGGCATACCAAACAGAGCGATAACCAAATAGATCGCGCGCATCATAATTCTCGATAGTCCCTCAAAGCAGTCGACAGTCGTTTAAACGACACTTTATCGCGTGTTTTCAACGATTGAGCAAAACAGAGTACTTGAAACTCCTCGATTTGCCACCTCAAATCCACCAATTTTGGATCCTGATATTGCCAATCCTCTGGGTATGTTGACCATAATGCTTTCAGACCTGACTCGATCTCATCGACCTCTTTCTGCCATTGCGCATCCAAGAGTAATCGGGACTGCAATTTCTCCAGGCGCATCTCAATCGCCTGCAAATATCGATCGAGATCAATCAATCGATCAGCAGGAGTATTGGCCAACACATCAGAGCAGAGATGCTCCAAGTGCCCTTTCATGGCTGCTATCGGCGTTAACCAAGCCGCCGGGATCTTCCCGCCAAGCCGTTGCTTAAGCGCTCGTTGTCGAGACATTGCTGATGCAATCGAACCCATCACAGCCAACGCCCTTGCGTGTAAACGGCCACGTACGGACTCTCTGGCTCGCTTGAACTGCTGCTCGGATAACACCTCTGAATCCTCATCCAAACACGACAGCACCAGCAATCGTTTCAACTGACTTTCATCCTCGTCACCACCACAGATCGAGACGACTGCTTTTTGATAGGCACTCTCTTTTGACTTCAGGAATCGAAACAAGTCAGCACACTGCTCTACCAATAACTGAGCAAAAGCCCGTCGATGTTGCACCGAGGCATCAATGGGATCAAACAGATACCCGAGTACCACACCCTCAGACTGACACATAAAACGCTCAAAACGCTTCATTTCAATACCACCAACATCAGTGATGGACTCCGCAGCCAACTCAAGACCCTCCGGCCAATCGTGATAGACCGTTGCTGACGAGGCATGCTGGATGTCGCCTACCTGATCACCCAGACGACGCTGCAAACTCAACAGATCACGGTCGCTATCCATCACCAGACCATCGGAATCCGTCACCTCGATTCGTAAGGTCAATCGCGCGTCCAGTTGTTGATCTGCCCAAACCAAGGGATCAACTGCCATCCCCGTTCGCTTCGTCACACAGCGCGCGACTGATTGCATCAAACTACCAGAGTTGGCCTCGATCATCGGCATGATCGCTTTAACAAAGTCGGGGATTGGCACCAATTGCCGCCTGATCGTTTTGGGCAACGCTCGAATCATTGCCTCGACCTTTTCTTCGATCGCACCTGGGACAGTCCATTCCAAATTTTCAGGTTTTAACTGCATCAATGCCGCTAGTGGTACTTGCACAGTGACCCCATCGTCATCTCGACCAGGAGCAAACTGATAACTCGCCGGCAACGTCAGATGTCCCAGTGCAACCTGTTCTGGGAAATGTGCGGTATTCAACGCCATCTCCGGATCGATTTTTAGATCATCAACGGTCAGATACAGCGCCTTTCGATCTTCTTCTGACGCTGTTTTCCACCACTTTTCCATGCCGCGAACATCGGTAATCGACTCAGGAAAACGGACATCAAACCACTCCAATAAATCTTCTGGAGCCTTCATCACGTCAACGCGTCGTAATTTTGCTTCAATATCCGACGCTTCAGAAAAGACCGCTTGGTTGTGTGTCAAAAACGGCAAACGGGTTTTGATATCACCGGCAATGAATCCCTCGGTAATCAGAAGCCGCCGAGCAAGTTTTCCATCAATGGATGCATAGCCCACCGCCTCACGTTCGATCAATGCCAAGCCAAACAGCCGGGTGGTGCGATAACACAATGCCCGACCTTGTTTTTTCGACCAAAACGGTTCTGCGTAGGTGTATTTCAGTAATCGGGGAACCGCCGAAACGACCCACTTTGGATCAATTTGAGCAACTGTTCTCGCCACAACTCGATGCGTCTCCACCAGTTCAGCGGCCACCACCCACGGTGCTTTTGTTTGAATGGCATTCTTTGGGACCCGAAAACGTCGATTGCGAACTCCTTGATAATCCAGCTCATCGCGACGACCGATTTGACTGGATAAACCAGTCAAGAGCGCCGTATGAAAGCCTATACGGTCTAAATCGTCTGACTGAGGCGCATGTTTTTGGTCGCGAAAACTCAACAGCGTCTGCCGGTGAATCTCTCGCCACTCCCGAAGTCGATTGTAGTTCAGCCCTTCTGACTGACACCACTGCCGAAATTTCGAATTGGACAATTCATCTCGCGCGTTTTCCACTCGATTCCAGAGATTCCACAACGTCACAAACTGACTTGTGGGGTCTGCAATCGCCGCTCCGTCGAACTGTGCGTCACGTGGATCTTGAATCGATAATGCCGATGCAACCACACTGACTTCCCAAAAGACACGCCGACGTTCTGCATCTAAGAGGATTCGACCAATCCTGGGATCCAGCGGGATTCGAGCGACACGACGACCGAGTTGAGTTAACTGACCTTGCGCAGAAATCAGGTCTAGCTCTCGTAATTGTTGGATTCCATCACGAACCAGCTGGGCCTCTGGCGGATCAACAAAGGGAAAGATCAGTGGATCGCCCAGATCAAGGTCCAAACATTGTAAAACCACCGAAGCCAAATTGGTCCGAAGGATCTCAGCATCGGTAAAGGTCGCTCGCGCCTGATAATCAGACTCGTCATAAAGTCGGATCGCAATCCCAGGCTCTGTTCGACCACAACGGCCCGATCGTTGGTTCGCACTAGCCTGACTCACAGGCTCAATCGGCAGACGCTGAATTCGACTGCGCGGCGAATAGCGACTGATCCGAGCAAGCCCTGAATCAATCACATAACGGATCCCAGGGACGGTGAGTGATGTTTCGGCTACATTGGTCGCCAAGACAATCCGCTGCATTCCCTGACCTGTCGGATGAAAGATGCGGGACTGCTCCTTCGCTCCTAGCCGGGCGTAGAGAGGCAAAACATCTAAGCGGTCGACTGCAGCTTGCCTCAGAAACTGTGATACATCGCGGATCTCCCGCTCCCCGGGCAGAAAAACCAACATATCGCCCATGGGCCGCTGTTGCTCTCGATCGATTGCCCGCAGATCAAAGACAGCCTGATGAATCGCTTGAGCAAGGCGAGTTCCATCCAGCTTTGACACATCAAAATCGCGGATTGGGTGATACTGGACCTCGACCGGAAAGGTCCGCCCCGAGACTTGTATCACTGGCGCATCAGAAAAATGGGCACTGAATTTCTCATAATTAATGGTGGCCGACGTCACAATCACCTTGAGATCTGGTCGTTGAGGCAAGATCGTTTTTAAGATCCCCAACAAAAAATCGATATTGAGACTGCGTTCATGGGCCTCATCGATAATGATCGTGTCGTACCGCTCCAACGACGGATCGTCGCGAAACTCAGCCAGCAATAGTCCATCTGTCACCAACTTAATCGGAGTATCATCAGACGCTTGGCGCTCAAACCGAACCTGGTATCCACACAATTCTCCCAGCTCAGAATGCAGCTCCTCGGCGATCCGCGCTGCCACGGAGCGCGCAGCCAATCGCCGTGGCTGAGTGTGAACAATCTGTTTTTCACGACCTCTGCCCATTTTGAGGCACAGTTTTGGCAGCTGTGTTGTTTTTCCTGACCCTGTCTCACCCACCACGACCACGACCTGATGCGATCTCAAAGCCAGCTCAATCTCAGGCAATGCATCGGTCACCGGTAGATCGGGAAAATCCAGCGACAATGACAGTCCATCTTTAGACCGTGGATGCGGTATTTCACAAGTTAACGATGACAATCTAGGCTTACACTCTCTGGGCAAAACACGATGACGGGGTTGACGACAAATATTGACGAGGCGCTTTTTTCGTCACATGAAATATGTAACTCTCAAATCTCCATACATAGGATGTCTCATGAATCGCCCAAGTGCCATTATTGAAGCTGCCAGAATTCTAGAAACCTCTGTTCACCCACGCAATCATCTGGCATTTCTCAGCCAAGACGAAACAGACCGACTCATCCACCACACCGATGAAGGGCTCTATCCCTTGATTCGCAATTGCGTTCTTGCGGTTCTCAACGGCGGCGTGGCCACAAACAATAGTTTGGGCCTATTTGCTCAATATCCAGAGTTTATGATTGAGTTTGAACGCCATCCTCGCGGACTCAAGGTCATTTTAAAAAACGCACCCGCCCAAGCATTTGTCGACGGCGTCTTAATTGAAACCATCCATGATCACTTGTTTGCGGTATTGAGAGATCTCCTGCACAGCCGTGATTTATGCCACAACCCCGCTGCACTTGAACCCGCAGAATGCTCAAATTTAGTCTTCCAGATTCTCCGAAATGCCAAAGTCTTGGAATCCAACCGAGAGCTGTCATGTGTTGTTTGCTGGGGTGGCCACAGCGTCAACCAGGTGGAATACGACTACACTCAGGCGGTCGGCCAAGAGTTAGGGCTTCGACGCTTTGACATCTGCACCGGTTGTGGACCTGGCGCCATGAAAGGGCCGATGCGCGGTGCGCTCTACGCTCACCGTCGGCAACACTACACAGAAGGCCGTTTTATTGGGATCAGTGAGCCTGGAATCATTGCGGCTGAACCGCCAAATGGGGTGGTCTCTGACCTAGTGATCATGCCTGACATTGAGAAGCGTTTAGAGGCATTTGTCCGTATCGCCCATGGAATTATTGTTTTCCCAGGCGGAGCTGGCACTTTCGAAGAAATCCTCTATCTCTTGGCGATCTTATCCAACCCATCCAACGCGGACGATCCCATCCCCGTCATTTTAACGGGACCTCAGGCGTCGACTGGAATCATTGACGCCTATCGCCAGTTTCTGAATGACACCCTCGGCCATTCCCTCACACAGCGACTGGAAGTAGTGATTGATGACCCCGTTGCCGTCGCAGAACGGATTCAGCAAGGTCGTGACGCGGTCCGTTCTTATCGTATTGAAACCAACGATGCTTATTACTTCAACTGGACACTCGACATACCAGACGCGCTTCAAAGCGCATTTATTCCAACACATCAGACGATGCGAGAACTTCAGCTCAACACCAACCAGCCTCCCCAAAATCTCGCCTGCGAACTCAGACGGTTATTCTCTGGGATCGTGGCTGGTAATGTGAAACCAGAGACTCAAGCGTTGATCAAACACCATGGACCCTTTGAAGTTCATGCATCACCGGAACTTGGCAAAGCCCTGGATCAATTGTTACAACGGCTCATTACTGAGAAACGGATGAAAACTGACGGAGACTATCAACACTGTTACAACATCATCCCAACCTATTGAAAAATATAGAGGTCACTGGTGCTCTATTGCGTGCTCTTGTCCGCATTGGATTACTGATTCTTTGGTTTTTACTCTCACTAGTTCAACAAACGGTGGGGTTTCTCTTACGAACGGGAGATGGTCGTCATTTACGCCTGCGATTCTATCGAGGTGCGCTGCGTATTTTAGGAATCCGAATTCGGCGATTCCACGACTTCAGTCCACGTCGGCCTTTGTTCGTGGTTGCAAATCATGTGTCTTATCTTGACGTCTTTGTTCTTGGAAGCCTGATTCCTGCGGTTTTCGTCTCAAAACAAGAAGTTCGGGATTGGCCTGTGATTGGGTGGATAGCCTGGCTACAGCGAACCATATTCATTCAAAGGAAGAGAACCCGCGCCGATGACGAATTAACACCGCTCGTCGATGCACTGAATCAAGGCTTCAATGTCATCATGTTTCCCGAGGGGACATCAACCGATGGGGTGTCAATCCTCCCGTTTAAAAGTGCGCTATTCGAAGCACCGAAACGCGGCAATGCGTATATTCAGCCAGTCAGTTTGGTTTACCGAGAACGCCATGGCGGCCAGTTGTCCGCTCGCGACAGGCAGTTCTATACCTGGGGGACCGACGCTCCATTTTTTAAACATTTCCTGAAACTGATTTTACGGCCAGGAGTTCTGGTTGAGGTCTGGATCCGTCAGCCCCTGAATCCGCAACTGGACCGCAAGACGCTAGCGAAAACTGCAGAAGCCCGAGTTCACGGACCACTTAAACGTCGCGCCGAGCGTCAGTTGAGCTAGTCTCGATCGTACAAAAAGCGATCGCGTGTGCTCGCTCATCACTGATGCTGAGGTGGATTCGTTGCTGACGAGCCTCTGACAAGGCGTCGCTATTCGGATTCAATCGAACCAACGGTCGACCCAACTCATCGTGGTCAACCGCAACATCATGAAATCCAAAACCGCGACCAATTCCTGTTCCTAATGCTTTCGCCACGGCTTCTTTGGCCGCAAATCGTTTGGCAAGAAATGCAGGCTTTGCCGACGGATTGAGCGCGTGATAGGCATCGAGCTCTTTTGACTCAAGAATCCGTGCCGCAAAACTCTCACCGTGACGCGCAATGGCGTCCCGGATTCGAGCAATCTCACACAAATCAACGCCAATCCCGACGATCACAGACAAGCGCGGTCCATGATCGCTCGAAACTCGCTGACCGCCTGAGGTAAACCAACCATCAGCGCTCGGGCAACCAAACTATGGCCAATGTTGAGCTCGTTCATTCCGTCGATTGCAGCGATCGGACCCACATTGAATTTGGTTAATCCATGGCCGGCATTCACCACCAGTCCCAACCCTTGCGCAAAGAGCGTCGCCTCTTCCAACCGCTCGAGCTCGGAACGCATCTGCTCCGGTGTCGCTGCATTGGCATATTCACCGGTATGTAATTCAATCACAGGAGCCCCAATGTCATGAGCTGCTTGGATTTGATTCATATCTGCATCGATAAAGAGACTCACTTCGATGCCCGCATCGTTAAGCTTCGCCACTTGCATCCCTAACAATGACAACTGGTTCACCACGTCCAGGCCACCTTCAGTTGTTACTTCTCGACGATGCTCAGGAACGATACAGCATGCTTTTGGTAGTGCTTTGAGCGCAATTCGAACCATTTCATCAGTGGCCGCCATCTCAAGGTTCATCGGCGTTCGCAAATGACTTCTCAGCAGCCACACATCATCGTCACGAATGTGGCGTCGATCTTCACGAAGATGAATCGTAATCCCGTCGGCACCGGCCTCTTCCACAGCCAGCGCCATCTGCAGTAATACCGGATCCTGACCGCCTCTTGCGTTACGCAATGTCGCAACATGATCGATATTGACACCCAATTTCACATAGTGATTCATCTATTTGTTCCAATCTCTGACAACATTTCGCGGGAAACCAGTCGACGACCTCCGATCGCATCATCCACAAGCACACGATGCAACCACTTGGCGTATCGTGCAGTTGCTGGGTTTGTGTAGTCTGGGTTCGCTAACGCCAACCACTCTTTCCCCATCAATGCATCCGGCTCACCTTCATTTACCTCAACCAATTCTTGATGTTGATGCAACCGATACCACACATCGTCACGAAGTTCACAACCACTGCGGTCACGCATCAACACCGGATATTGGCCGGCCGCTTCTAATAAGAACCGTTCAAAACGCCGCAACCCCGCAACAGATCCACGCGAAATATCCTTCATGCATTCTGTGTAGGTGTCAAATAGACGATCAATTTCAGCGCCTTCCGGCAAAATCCAATGCGTGATTTCATTCAGATACAGTCCACTAACGAGCTCGATTCCTTGTAGCGGAAGCCTTGCACCGGCTGGTTCGATTTTTGAAAGATTCACTAGAGTCTTTGTCGATGCAAAAACGCCAAACCAGGGCTGGAATTCCCCGACCTTGCCACCACCGCGAGCGATGCAACGCAGCAAACGATTATCCTCAACAAGAACAGTTAATAACGCGCTCGTTTCGCGATAGGGTTGCTTCCGGATCACCCAGAGCTTTTGCATTAGTCTGACTCAAAATAGCCCAGTGACTTCAAGGCACGCTCGTCATTCGACCAACTGGCTCTGACTTTAACCCAGAGCTTCAAAGCCACATGTGCATCCAACAGATCTTCCAGACGTTTCCGAGCCTCGATTCCAATCTGCTTCAATCGACTGCCACCTTCACCGACCAGAATCGCCTTCTGTCCGTCCCTTTCTACTGAGATTAGGGCGTGGATTCCAACGCGCTCACCGGAATGGTCAAAAGATTCAATCTCCACCGTGGTCTCATAGGGGACCTCGTCACCCAATTGACGCATGATTTGTTCGCGAACAATTTCCGCTGCCAGAAATCGTTCCGAGCGATCAGTAATTTGATCTTCGTCATACAGGAAAGGCCCTTCCGGCATGTGACTTCTGAGGGTGCTTAATAAAGGTTCAAGATTCAGATTCTTCAACGCCGATACCGGGAAAACCTCATCAAAGGTATGATCAGCGACGATGGATTGAACATGCGGGTAGAGTTGACCTTTTTGCTCCAGCTTATCGACTTTATTGATCACCCAATAGGTGGGGCACGTCGATCGTTTGACTTTTTGATAGACCCGCTCATCGAGCTCATTCCAAATCCTGCCATCCGTTAACATCACCACTGCATCAACGCCAGACAGCGCCTGCTCGGCGGTCTGATTCATCATTCGATTCATGGCTTTCGGCTGATCGGTATGCATCCCTGGCGTATCGACAAAGGCAATTTGGACCTGGTCTTCAGTCCAAATTCCAAGCACTCGGTGTCGAGTGGTCTGCGGTTTCCGCGAGGTGATGGATAACTTAAAGCCCAAAATATGATTCAACAGGGTCGACTTACCCACGTTGGGTCGGCCGACAATGGCGACAAAGCCGAATTTCTGGGTCATAGGGTACTCAGCTGATCCAACGCGTCAGCGGCAGCGGCTTGCTCAGCCTCACGACGTGAGGCTCCAGTTCCAATCGGATATTCGGTTAAACCATCCACTTGCACTTGCACACGGAATGTCTGTTGATGAGCCGGCCCGAGGACTTCAAGAACTCGATATACCGGAAGTTCTTTTCGATCTCGCTGCAACCATTCTTGAAGTGCGGTTTTTGGGTCTTTATCCACTTGATTGGGATTGACTGAAGCCAGTTCTGACTCAAGCCATTTATTGATACATTCTTGGCACGCTGACATTCCACCGTCCAAAAAAATTGCGCCAATCACCGCTTCCATCGCATCGGCCAGAATCGAATCACGACGACGGCCGCCACTTTTCCGTTCACCACTTCCCAAGCGAATGGTTTCGCCCAATTGAAGTCGTCGAGCGAGTTGCGACAAGGATTGCCCGCGGACAAGCGATGCTCGCATCCGTGTCAGCTTCCCTTCCCGCGCCTCTGGATATCTTCGAAATAACGCTTCGGCAACCACAAAGTTGACAATCGAGTCGCCCAAGAATTCCAGCCGTTCGTTATGTGCAGGACCCATGCTTCGATGCGTGAGTGCCGATTCAAGAAATCCGATGTCCTTGAACCGATAGGCCAATCGAGATTGTAAATCGTCGAGATCGCTCGAACTCACTGGATGATCCGTACATCGCTGAATGAAGGAATCGACAATAAGGACTCCCAATGCATCCACACTGCAAAAGCACGACCGACGATTAAGGAATCATCCACAAAACCCCAAACGCGACTGTCGTTGGAGTTATCCCGATTATCGCCCATCACAAAATATTGGCCTTCGGGAATCTGAATCGGGCCAAAATTACGGCCTTGAGTCATTCGACGCCAGATGCGATGTTCACGGTCACCCAGTTGTTCAGAGGCTTCCTCAGTCAAGGCTGGCATCATGACCGAACCGTCTGGAGCCATCACAGTCAGTGTCTGCGCTTCGCCATTGACGTAAACCACTTTATTGCGATATTCGACAGTATCCCCAGGGATACCAACCACACGCTTGATGAAATTAATCCGAGTGTCCTCTGGGTATTTGAAAACCATCACGTCACCCCGTTTCGGCTCTCCAAACTCCACAATCGTCTGTCCGAGAACAGGCAACCGAAGACCATAATCGAATTTATTCACCAAAATGAAATCACCGATTTTCAATGTGGGAAGCATGGATCCACTGGGGATTTGAAACGGTTCAAATAAGAACGACCGAAGGATCAAGACGAGGAAAAGAACTGGGAAAAACGAACGACTGTAGTCGATGATCAATCCAGGTTCCGCACCATCACGCTTTCGCTTGAAATACAGAAGGTCTAAGCCATAAATCACGCCCGATACCAGCACGATAATCACTAAAATGAGCGTGAAATCCATTTCCTAATCTACCTTTAACACTGCCAAGAAGGCATCCTGTGGAATCTCGACGCGACCCACTTGTTTCATCCGTTTTTTACCGGCTTTCTGTTTTTCTAATAATTTCCGCTTACGCGTGGCGTCTCCACCATAACATTTTGCGGTCACATTTTTACGCAGAGCTTTCACCGTCGTCCGAGCAATGACATGCCGACCGATTGCCGCCTGAATCGCGACATCAAACATTTGACGAGGAATTAACTCACGTAATTTCTCAGCCAATTCTCGACCCCGCGACTGCGAGTGGTCTTTATGCACGATCGCGGCCAAGGCATCAACTCGCTCACCATTAATTAAAATATCCAGTCGGACTAATGGACAGGCTTGAAAGCGGACGAAACTGTAATCCAATGAACCAAATCCACGTGTGGCCGATTTCAGACGATCGAAGAAGTCCATCACCACTTCGGCCATCGGCAAATCGAACTCAATCTGGACCTGGCTACCCATGTATTTTAGATCACGCTGTATGCCGCGCTTTTCAACACAGAGAGTCATCACCGATCCGACATATTCATTCGGCACTAAAATCGTTGCCGCAACCATCGGCTCGCGCATTTCCTCAATAGAGCCCACATCTGGCAACCGAGAAGGATTATCGACATAAAGAGTCTGGCCATCAGTCGTGATGACTTCGTAGACCACCGTGGGCGCTGAGGTAATCAGATCAAGATCGTACTCCCGCTCAAGTCGCTCCTGGATAATCTCCATGTGCAACATCCCCAAGAAGCCGCAACGAAACCCAAATCCCAGTGCATCGGAGGTCTCTGGCTCGTAAATCAGGCTGGCATCATTCAATGTCAGTTTTTCGAGGGCTTCACGAAAATCTTCGAAATCATCGGCAGACACCGGGAATAATCCGGCATACACCTGCGGCTTCACTTTTTTGAACCCAGGCAGAGCATCGGTATCTGAAAACTTTGAATCAACCAGCGTGTCGCCGACGGGAGCACCATGAATGTCCTTGATCCCGGCAATCATAAACCCGACTTGTCCAGCCTGCAGTAACCCCGTCGAATGACGTTTGGGTGTAAACACCCCGACATCATCGATCTGCCAGTCACGGCCCGTGCTCTTCACGCGAATCTTCTGTCCTTTTTTCAAAGAACCCTGTGTCACTCGGATCAACGAGACCACACCTAAATAATTATCGAACCATGAATCGATGATGAGTGCTTGGGTTGGTAGGCTTCGATCAACGGTTGGTGGCGGGATTTTGACGATCAGTTGTTCAAGCAGCTCATCAATCCCCAAGCCACTCTTCGCTGAACAGGGGATGGCCTCAGAAGCATCGATCCCAATGATATTTTCGATCTCTTGCTTTACCCGCTCGGGTTCTGCCTGTGGCAGATCCATCTTGTTCAACACAGGGACGACCTCAAGACCTTGCTCGATGGCCGTATAACAATTGGCGACCGATTGCGCCTCAACACCCTGAGCGGCATCCACCACCAAGAGCGCACCCTCACAGGCATACAGTGAACGCGAGACTTCATAACTGAAATCCACATGCCCTGGGGTGTCGATAAAGTTGAGTTCGTAGACCTCACCGTTGAGGGCTGTGTAATTCAGGGTGACGCTTTGGGCTTTAATGGTAATCCCGCGCTCACGCTCAATATCCATTGAATCTAGGACCTGAGCGCCCATTTCTCGCTCGGACAACCCACCACAACGCTGGATGAAACGGTCAGCCAGCGTTGATTTTCCATGGTCAATGTGCGCGATGATCGAAAAGTTTCGAATGTGTGAGGGGTCAGTCAAGACACCAGTGCTCCTAGCGAAAAAATCGCGTTAGTTTAACGACCTAATCGCAAAGTGAGAAATGTTGAATTCCCTCCACGTACAACTAGAACCGGAATCGGCCGATCAGTCGGCAACGAATCCATCAGATTTTGTAAGTCAGACACCTCAGAGATTTCCCGACCGCCGACCTGCGTAATGATATCACCTGCACGGAGTCCTGCCCCTAATGCAGGGTCTTCGGTGACCTCTTTCACCAAAATCCCGCCTTGGAGATTGTTGTCCGCCTGCAACGAATCGGGTATTTCATCAACAACCATCCCTAAAAGCCCTTTCGGCTGCGATGACATCGTCTGCGCCACTTGGTCAGCGTCAGGGAGTTGCTCGATGGTGACATCGATGGTGAGCCGATCACCTTGGCGCACGACATCCACTGGAACAGTCGATCCGGGGCGAACCAGTCCAACCATGGGTGGAAGATCGGAGGATCGTTCGACATCCTTGCCATTAAAGCGAACTACAATATCACCGGGCTGGATCCCCGCCTTTCCGGCAGGACCTGAGGCAGAGGCTTGCGCAATCAAGGCTCCCATCGGCTTATCCAAACCAAAACTCAGAGCAAGATCGCGATTCACTTCTTGAATTAAAACGCCAAGCCAACCACGACGCACAATCCCATCTTCTTTTAACTGCTCGGCTACATTCATCACTAAATTCATCGGAATCGCGAAGGACAACCCCATGAATCCGCCTGAGCGCGTAAAAATCTGTGAGTTTATTCCCACAACCTCGCCCTCAAGATTAAATAACGGCCCTCCGGAATTCCCTGGATTAATCGCCACATCAGTTTGAATAAATGGCACATAACTTTCGTCAGGCAAGGCACGCCCCGTCGCACTCACGATTCCTGCAGTCACGCTGTAATCAAAACCGAACGGAGATCCAATCGCGACGACCCATTGTCCACGTTTCACTGCATCGCTATCGGCGATCTTGACTACCGGCAAATCGTCGGCATCCAACTTCAAGACCGCAACATCGGAGCGTGGGTCGGTTCCGACAATCGTGGCGACATATTCTCGGCGATCATTCAAGCGAACAATCACCGTATCAGCCCCTTCCACGACGTGGTTATTCGTCAAAACATATCCATCGTCAGAAATAATAAATCCTGAGCCCAGAGATCGACCTTCACGTTCTTGTGGAGGCATCGGCACACCGCGCTCGAAAAACTCCCGGAAAAATGGCGGTAATTGCTGCAAATCTGGCATTTGTTGCGGACGTGAAGCCGGTTGCGTCGAGCGTGTAGAAATGTTGACCACTGCTGGTGAGACGGTATCCACAAGCTTTGTGAACTCAGGCAACTGTGCCTGCGCTTGCACGCTGACAACCATCAGAAAACCCAAAACAAATCGCATCGCTGCACTCATCGATTGATCCTTATTTGAAACGTTCGTGTCCAGCGCTGACTGAACATCCAACCCAGGGCTAGACCCAACAGACCAGCACCTGCCTGAAGCGTCTCGCTCCACTCGAGGAACTGCCCCACAACAATCGGGCTCACAAGCCCCAACAGCGGCGGGCAATAGAGCTTCACGAGTTGCGAGCTGAAACGCTGACCGTCGATGCTAAGTGTCACTACGTCACCGACACTCAAAGAAATGGGATCATTCAAGGGGATTTCAAAGGTTTGATCCGAAGTTTTTTGGCGGAGCCAATCCGACCGACAGCGACCAAGCTCCGTGCAGGCAGAACACAAAGGCTGAGACATTGGCTTGACCCAGCAATGGTCAGCCATCACAGCAACCACTTCAACACGCTTTTCACAGTTCACTGCGTCCGACTCAACAGCCCTTTTAACCCATCCACATCGAGCGCATCGATAATGGTTTTCCCGGTTTCAGGAGGAATTTCGCCAACTAACGTGACTCGCAGTGCTCCGCCGGAGAGCGCGTAATCCTTGCCCAAAGCAACTGTGGGACCAAGAATTGCCTGCATATCAGGCTCTGGTCGCGCATTGGTCAGCTCAAGGAAAATTGAAAAGCTTCCCAGTCCATCGGTGTAAACAAGCGTATACACCCGATGACTGCCAGCGCGCGAAGGCAATGCAGACACCAATTGATAACCGGCAGGAAGCCAACTCGCCGGCGAAAATTGCAAGACCGACTCAGGCTCTGTAATCGGATAAACCTTGACTTGCAACGCCTCTTGCCCGCCTGCGATCTCAACGGTTTGTGGCCCAACAGTGAGCTCTGAAAACTCAAACTGCTCCAACGTCTGATTATCAGCATTGACCGTCTGAGACCGCAGCAATAAGGACGTTTCCTCATCGACCCAGAATTTATAGCTGTGGCGATGCCCATCCATTGATTCCACAAGAACCAGTTGCGCCGACCGATCTGCGATCCGCTCGACATTACCAAGAGTGATCTGATAAGGCGCTTCAAAAATCTGCGTGGATTCTGCATTGATCATGCCAGGCAGCGGATATCCTTGCCTCAGAACGTCCGGACCTGGCACCGCCTCGATCAGCACATTTCCTGATTGTGCTCGTTCCAGAGGCTGACCCGATAGCCGTCTTAAGCGCGCAGCTTCTTTGCCATTAATGACGTCATGCTGAAACGCCAGGTTGGCTAGAACATCCGCGCGTTGATAAACCAATTTTCCGGAATAGGATAAGGTACGAACCGCCATCGTCATGGCACGAAGCTTTTCTTTCGCAGGCTCGGAGCTGATGGCGAACGATGGTGGGCTCAGTAGGATCAGCGCGCTGAACAACGCGCCAACGTATCGAGCAAGCATTATTCGATTGGCTCGTCACGCCCCATGATACGAGCCAATGGTAAAACCGATGTTCCGCCAACGACTGCAGTATTCTCAGCATGACGAATCAAATACGGACTCAATCGGTTACTGACCAATTGCTTCATGTCTTGCTCTGTCAAAATCCTCGCCACAGGACGTCTTTCGACAGCATCTTGTTGACTAGTCATCCCATCAACCGAGACGGTTTCTTTTTGCACAGGCATTTGAAATTTAATCACTTCCAGTGGCTCAGCGACCGCAACAGAGGGTTGCGTGTCCACCGGTGCGACCACTTTCACACCAATCACCACCGCAAAAGCGATCGATGCCGCAATCGCCAACTGGCCAGTCAGTGCTGCAAACCGGTTCGGTAATGCTTCTTTGGCAGGTAGGAAGGTGACATGCGGATCGACTTGATGATGCGAAGCATCAACAATGGGTTTTGCCTCGGCGACCCCATCGAGTTCAGCATTAATCCGATCCAGCAAACTGGAGCCCAGGAGACTTTCTCCACGCATTGTGCTGCTGATGGCCTGGCATGACGCCCAGTAAGCCTTGAGATCGCCACGGGTTTTCGTTGCGTCGACAATTTTTCGCGCCTCAAATTCCGTTGCTTCCTGATCCACTAAAGCCGACAGGGATTGCCGTAAGGTTTCAGTCATTCAGTCACCACTCCGATGATATGGGTTTACTGTAATTTCAATCTTTGACAATTTCATTACAAAAAAGTTCCCGGAAATTGTTGAGAAATTTCCTGAACCACATGATCGCGCGCCCGAAATATCCGAGAACGCACAGTGCCGATCGGGCAATTCATCGCCAACGCAATCTCATCATAGCTCATTCCTTCAAGCTCCCGAAGCGTCAACGCCTGTTTCAAATCATCCGGCAACTGTTCAATGGCATGCAAAATCGCTCGCTGTAATTCTTCAGCACCGGCTTCTTCATCGGGCGCACTGAAATCTTGTAGCACCGACAACTCGCCGGTGGCTTCATCATCAACAGAGACATCTTTGGATTCTTTCAATTTGGACGCGAGGTGATTTTTGGCAGTATTCACAGCGATTCGATAAAGCCAGGTATAAAATGCACTCTCACCCCGAAAGGTGTGTAGTGACCGATAGGCCTTGACGAAGGTATCCTGAAGGACGTCTAGCGCATCACTTTGATTCGAGACCAAGCGGTTGACGAGAGACAATAAGCGAGACTGATACTTGAGTACCAACAAATCAAAAGCATGGCGGTCGCCCAAGCGCGCACGATCGACCAACAGCTGATCGTTTTCAGCCTCGACTTTTTGAACTGGCGACTCCATACCCAACGTGCGATTTCTCAAGAAATTCAACGACTACGATGACATGAGTGATAAAAAAGGACAAGTAATATGAGTGTTGAGCCACAACTGCACCAGGTCGATGTGCTGGTGCTGGGCGCAGGTGCAGCAGGCCTGACTGCTGCACTCTCCATCCCAAAGGATCTGTCCGTGGCCGTACTCACCAAAGATCCCAGTGGAGGATCCACGCGTTGGGCACAAGGTGGCGTAGCCGCCGTCATCGATGACCAGGATTCCATTGAAAGTCATGTTCAGGACACGCTCATCGCAGGTGCTGGATTGTGCCATCAGGATGTGGTGGAACACGTTGTGTGTAGCGCTCGAGACGCGATCGATTGGCTTGTCGAACAAGGCGTGGGTTTCACCAAATCTGACCAATCCTTTCACCTCACCCGTGAGGGTGGACACTCGCATCGCCGAATCTTGCATGCGGCGGACGCAACCGGTTGGGCGATTCAAGATGCGCTTGACCAACGAGCCTCAGCTGCCGATAACATCACCTTTTACCACAACTTCATTGCGGTCGATTTGTGCTTCGATCGTGGCCGTGGCCCTCGCACTCGACGTGTTCGTGGATGTCATGTCTTGAATAAACAGACCGGAGAAGTGGATACCTTTTTAGCGCATGCTGTTGTGCTTGCCACCGGCGGTGCTAGCAAGGCGTATATCTACACCTCCAATCCCGATGGGGCGAGTGGTGATGGCATTGCCATGGCATGGCGAGCAGGATGTCGCGTCGCTAATCTCGAATTCAATCAATTTCACCCGACCTGTTTATACCACCCAGATGCCAAGTCCTTCCTCATTTCGGAAGCCGTCCGTGGTGAAGGCGGAATTCTGCGATTACCCGATGGCACGCGGTTTATGCCAGGCTTCGACCCGAGGGCTGAACTTGCTCCACGCGACATCGTGGCGCGTGCGATTGATCATGAAATGAAGCGGATTGGTGCTGATCACGTCTATCTCGATATCACGCACCGAGATCCTTCCTTTATCAAAGATCATTTTCCGACCATCTATCAGCGGCTCATCGAGCTTGAGATCGACATGACAAAACAATGGATTCCGGTGGTGCCGGCAGCTCACTACACCTGCGGTGGAGTCCTTGTCGACTTGCATGGCGAGACCGATCTCGCGGGCCTTTACGCCATTGGAGAAGTGAGTTCGACAGGGCTTCATGGTGCTAATCGGATGGCCTCAAATTCACTACTGGAATGCATTGTCTTCGGACGCGCAACCGCAGCCCACATCACACAAACCGTGAAGACCCAAATGCCTCACGCCACTGTCAAATCCTGGGATGCATCGCAGGTCATTGATAGCGACGAAGACGTTGTCATCGCACACAATTGGGCGGAGATCCGACGTTTTATGTGGGACTATGTCGGCATTGTTCGCACCGACAAGCGTCTTCAGCGGGCGTTAAATCGGGCACAACTACTCGCCCGTGAAATTGAAGATTTCTACGCCAATTACCGGATCACCACCCACTTAATTGAATTGAGAAACCTCGTAGTTGTCGCTGAACTGATTATCCGCTGTGCACTCAAGCGTGAGGAGTCTCGGGGTCTCCATTTCACCCTCGATCACCCGGATCTATCGAAACATCCTGATGACACGATCTTAATCCCAGGCAAAGAACGTTAACTCAATGCACGCGACATCGGTGACGTAACTGACGGAGATCTCGGGCGTTTGCGCGAGCGATCCAATGCAGCGTTCCTTGAGCGGCAGGCAGATGGATCACACAATAACTCCAAGGACTTAAGCTCCACTCATCCACATGACACGACATCAATTCGACGCTTCTGGATTTCATTTGCACGACCAAATGATCCGCATTGCCGTCAAATTGCAAGTGCACCAAGCGAGGATAAGTCTTAAGAATACCGTGTTGACCGGTTAACCAAGTCAGGGCTTTCACTGCTGGCTTTGCGCGACGCCCAGATCACCGCTGGCTTGGCGGACTTTCAGAACGATGTGAGCCAGTGCTTGATCGTCAGGCAGTTTAAATCCACGCAACCACTCCCAAATGTCTTGATCTTCACAATCCAAGAGTCTCCGGTAGGCTTCCTGATCGTTGGCTGCTAAATCTGGATAATGATTCCGGGTGAAGGGCATCAGCATCACATCGATTTCCAGCATTCCGCGCCTGGAATGCCAATAAAGTCTGTTGAATTCAGTGCGATCGTCCATACTCCCTCCCTATCGATACTAGTGTAGCACTCAGAGGCGTAGCATGAATTCCCCATTTGGCTTGATTCAATTCAAAGGCGATCAGACACTGAAGGTATTGCAGGGCCAATGCACTCAAATGGTGACTAACCTCACCCCTGAACATGCCCCGCTCGTCGCATTTTGTGATCCAAAAGGTCGAATGTTTGGATCGGGACGATTACTGCAATACAACAACCTCGTCAGCCTCATTACTCCAATCGATCAATCAGATGCACTGTTAAAACGGCTCCATCCGTTTTTGGCGTTGTCTCGCGTATCGGCTGCTTTGACGGAAATCCCGGTCGGCCTAGTGGCACAGTCCTCGCTGTCACCTGCTGTTTGTCAGCACCAACCCGGAACCACGCGAGTTGGAGAATTTGGAAACACGCAATGGCAGGTTGGTGATCAAGACCAGCCGCATGACCCGAAAGCGGATATGGCAAGACTATCAGCCGGACTCGGCTTTGTTCGCCAGGGTTCTGCTGATCTGCTGATCCCACAGCAAGCGCATTATCAAATGCTCGGTGGCGTCAATTTCAAGAAAGGCTGCTACACCGGTCAAGAAGTGATCGCTCGTCTTGAACACTTAGGCCAAGCCAAAAAATACCTCTATGTGTACCTCGAGGCTCCGGTGTATCCGGGAGAATCCGTTGAACTGGACGGTACCTCTTTCCAAGTCTTTGACGCGGCCAATGATCAGGAAGATCAAGCTGCCTTGTTGCTAGCGCCTGTGTCAGTCAATCTAAAACAGTTGATCCATGTGCCCCTGACCATCACTCGGCAAGTCGAGGGGCAGCGACCAGTCAAGCTCTGACAGCCCCTGCGCTGTCAGTCGTTGGTTGATTTGGCTAAAAGGTCTTGATCCAAAAAACCCCCGATGAGCGGACAATGGGGAAGGATGGACCGATTCGATCACGCCTTGTCGCTCATCAATGAGTCGTCGTAATTGCCGTGCATCACTCCCCCACAAACAAAACACTCGGTAGCGAGTATCGTTTGCCAACCGCGTCATCACCAAGTCCGTAAATCGTTCCCATCCAAGGTTTCGATGACTTCCCGCTTCTCCAGGGCGAACGGACAAGACACGATTCATCAGCAGGACTCCACGTCGAGCCCAAGGAGTCAGATCTCCACTGGGCATCTCAACGACGCCAAATTCAGCCCGCCATTCCTTGAGAATATTTCGAAGCGATGGCGGGATCGCTGTTTGTTGACTGACCGAGAACGCAAGGCCTGTTGCCTGATCAGGCCCATGGTAAGGGTCCTGCCCAACAATCACTGCAGAGCACATCGCCGGCGAGCACAGCTCGAATGCTCTAAATCGCTGAGAACGTGGCGGATAACTCTCCTCGCTCAGGATCTTCTGGTCGAACTCCAATGCAATTTGAGACAGTTCCTCAAGCCCTAAAAATTCCTGCCAGTCTTGCGGGAGATCAGAAAATATCCGTTCTAATTGCATTGTTAGTTTCCGTTTTCGGTATAATTTCGGTTTGCGATAAGGATAACGAATGACCGATATTTCTGATATTGAGCCATACAGCGACCAGGACGTCCCCCAAGTCATCGATCGACTCATCAACGATGATGAGTTCATCAAAGCCATTGGGCAATTAAAATTCAAAGGCTGGTTCACACCGTTGAGCTTTATCTTGCGGCCACGAATCCGTTCATTTTTGCGCTCCAAAGCGCAGGTCATCCAAACCATCCAAGATTTCCAATCAGCGGTGGAGCCTCAGCTAGCAAAAGTCTTATCACGAACCACTGAAACCTTCACTGTCTCGGGCCTTGATCATCTGAATCCCGAGCAATCCTATCTATTTTTAAGTAACCATCGCGACATCGCGATGGATCCCGCATTCGTCAACTGGGCACTCTACAACGGTGGGTTTCACACCGTACGCATTGCGATTGGCGATAATTTGGTCAAAAAACCCTTCGTTGGGGACCTCATGCGTCTCAACAAGAGTTTTATCGTGAAACGCAATGTCTCAGGTCCGCGAGAGATGCTGCAGACCTACTCAGCACTCTCAGGCTACATTCGCCAGTCGATTGAAGATGGACATTCAATCTGGATTGCGCATCGAGAGGGCCGGGCAAAGGACGGCATTGATCAAACCGATCCTGCGATTTTAAAAATGATTGCGATGGCCGGTAAGCCACGTAATGAATCCTTCGAGGAAGCCGTTCGCGCGGCACAAATCGTTCCCGTGTCCATCTCCTACGAGTTCGATCCGTGCGCTCCCATGAAAGCTCGGGAACTGGCAATGACTGAGCGCGATGGGTATTACACCAAACGCCCCGACGAAGATGTGCAATCGATCGCTGCAGGGATCATGGGCTGGAAAGGTCGTGTGCATCTGCATTTTGGCAAACCCATCACCGATGTCCCCGAGACACCTCAGGAATTAGCAACGCTGATCGATCATCAAATCATTCTTGGTCAACGGGTCTTTGACACCGGACGCTTAGCGGACGCCCTACTGAAGAAGCACCATCTTCCAGACGACCTTCTTCCCGATGTGCAACAGCGCTTCCAGGCGTTGATATCAGGAACTCCTGAGAAATATCGCGACAAACTATTGGAGATTTATGCGAATCCGCTCAGGCAATTCACCCTTCATCAGCAAAGCGAGCTCTAGTCGATCGCTCACCGGAGTTTTTTGAAAAATGTGACTGAGATGAGCTTTAATCGTGCGCTCAGTCACTCCCATTTCTCTGGCGATTCGCTTATTCGAGAGTCCTCTGGAAATCCATAACGCCACTTCGTGCTCGCGTGGAGAAAGAAGCTGGCACAGTGATTCTGCGATCGCATCACGATCGACTGTCATCTCTTCAACGATGCGCTCAAGCACAACCCGAGGAACCCAATATCGCCCTGCTAACAGCACACTTGAAATCCGCCTTAAATCGAACCCTTGATCATCACCGCTCAGATAGCCATGACAGCCTGCCTTCACCAATAACATAGCAATATCGATATCACAGACTTGATCGATGACGACAAACTTCGTGCGGTTCGCAGCACTGATCTCGGTCACTGCCTGACTCAATCCTTGTCTGACACGTGCAAACACATAGACACAAATATCGACAGCAGCAGCCTCTTGCAACGCACTTAGTCGAATCAATCGAATCCCTGAGGATGATTTGAGCTGATCAGGCCAAGCCAAGCCCTGATCTGCACGGACACCAATCACAATCATTTTTTGCACCTCCGGGCCGCAGTATGACTCCGGTGTCACAAGGATAGGTGACAGAAACGGTGCGGAAATGCACCACCTGCACCACCGATGCAGTCGGTGTGTGATAAACTCTTGTTCTGGATTGGAACAGATCATGAAAACAATTACCCCACCGCTCGGACTTCTCGAATTTCTCGAGCGTGTTGGCAGCAATGCCAAAATCTATGAAATGGAAGCAGACGCGGACCAGCTCAGTCTGTCGCTTGGTTGCCGCGAGGAGGATATCCTGACCTGCTCGCTGCTTTTACACGCAGACCGTGCTCCGCGAATCGCGATTCATCCGTGGAACCAGCAACCGAAGCTCGACTCCAACGAACGGCGAGCAAATACCATGCAGGTCTACTTATTGACCGGCTACCAAGCACAATGGCTGCCCCCGTTTGGACTGCCACACCTCTTACACACAACGCTTGATCCAGCCTGTCTTGACTCCCCATGCCTCTACGTCCCGGCGGGAGTCTTTCATGGCTGGATGGCAATTACGCCTGATGAACTCAAAAGCTTGACTGATTTCGATCGTTGGAGTCGTGAATTCGCCGCTTAATAGAGCGCCAGAAGGCTTCCGGCGATCACGAATAAACATCCGAAAAACTGTTCCTGCCGCTTCATTAAGGCCTCCGAGTTGAGCCATGGCCTCAGTGCGTGGGCAAGCCACGCGTAATTCAACATCACCACTGTATCGATCGCGACAGAAGTCACCGCTAACACCGAATATTGCGGTAACAACGCTTGGCTATGGTCAACAAATTGTGGGAAAAATGCGGCTAAAAAGACAAAGGCCTTCGGGTTAGTCACATTGATGAAAATCGCTCGAGTGAAAAGAGCCGATTTCGGTGCGCTCGTCACGTCGCGGGCCAACTGCACCTCTGGCCAAATCAGCTTGGATCCACCAATCCACACTAGATAGCCAACGCCCGCCCATTGCAAGACCATAAACGCCAATTCACTGCTGGCGAGAATCGCACCTAAACCAACCCCCACCACGATTAACTGAACAATCAAGCCAACCTGAAGGCCCGCGATCGCAGGCAATGCCTGACGAAATCCATAACTCAAGCTGGTCGACAAGGTGTTGATACAACCTGAACCTGGGGAAATCGAGATCACGATCATGGCCAGGACGTAAGCCAACCAAACATCGAGTTGCATCAATTACTCATCATCACGGCGGACAGTGACCTGGAAATCATGATCTGCGTTCACTTGCAGATCAAAAAGAATCGGACAGCAACAGACTTGGCAATCTTGCCAATATTCTTGACTTCCAGCGCTCGCGTCGATGTCCGTCTGCTGAAATTCACCGCAGTACGGACACATAATTTCAACGGTATCCCACATTTTTTTCGTTTGCTCCCTAGAGACCTTGAGGTCGACCCTTGCGCCCATGAAAACAGAATTCATTCGTTGGCGAATGAATTTTCTGATCCACTTTCGCCATTGAACGCTTTGATTGCCTGACATTGGATGCAAAACGATCCTTCAAACTCATTAGCTGGCAAAATTTTTGCCCTGCAACAAACAGCTCTAACTCCTTAAAAATATTTGATTTTTCCCACTTGTGGCAACGAAAAAAATCGATAGACTGCGCGCATTCATCACACGACTTTAGGAGTAGATTGCCGTGTTAGACACCGTCATGCTTGGGCTTGGATTCGCTGGAGGACTCATTTACCTCGCCGCGTATTTTAGCTTGACGCGCGGATGGGTCAGCGGCACTAGCTATCTCTTTCACGGAACGTCTGTATTCAGCTGCATCATGATCGCAGCATCCAGCGCGTATTCACAAGCGTGGCCATCGGCAGTGATGAATGTCATTTTCATCATCGTCGGTGCGGTATTCATGGCCAAAAAGGCCATTGATGATCGTCGATCCTATCCTGCAACTGTGGTTGATGCGGCAGAGCTCTCGTATCAGTCTGACGAGCCTCAACTCACCGCAGCCGCATAATCAAGTTGACCGAATAGTGAATGGAGTGATCACCATGATCACTCCATCTCATCGCCAGGCCTCATGTCCTAGCATTTCACAGGGGAACACTCTTCTATAACAATCGGTTATTTGCATATTTTTTCTTGCACCTCCAACAAAAATCACTACACTTCGCGCTACTTGAGCTGATAACACGAGGATTTATGCTCTTTTAACCGCGCGGTACCTTCGGAGAGACGAATGTGTCGCATATCGTATACATTCAATCAGATCCAGGGGGTATCACCTGAATTGAGCACAACCTTGACTGCGGTTGCCACGCAAAATTGGCCACAACACGACCAGATCGAAGATCGCGATCAATCACTTGATCACTTCATCTCCAAAGACGGCGAAATTTTTGCCGGCACACACCTGATTATTGACCTCTGGGGCGCGAAAGATCTCGATTGCCTTGAGCGAATGGAAGCCGCCATGCGCGCCTGTGTCGACGAGTGTAACGCGACACTGTTACACATCCATCTCCACCACTTCACACCCAATGGTGGCATCAGCGGTGTTGCTGTCTTGGCAGAGTCGCATATCTCTGTTCATACTTGGCCTGAAAAAGACTACGCAGCCTTCGATGTCTTTATGTGTGGAGACTCCAATCCGCATCGAGCGATTGAAATTCTCGGTCGATATTTCCGCCCCACCCGGTCGGAATACGTTGAAGAGCGTCGCGGTAAAATCCGGTGACTCGTTACCAAGAGACGCTGTATTCGGAGTGGGGTCAAAATTTCCAACAGGGGAAAACCCTGTTTGAAGCTGAAACTGATCATCAACACCTGATTATTTTTGACAACCCCCGATTCGGACGCGTGATGGCTCTCGACGGAGTGATCCAAACGACCGAAGCCGACGAGTTCGTGTACCACGAGATGATGGTCCATGTACCAATGAATACGCATGCTCTGCCGAAGCGTGTGTTGATCATCGGCGGCGGTGATGGAGGAATTCTTCGCGAAGTCCTCAAACACTCGACCGTCGAATCTGTTACACAAGTGGAAATTGATCGCGCTGTCGTCGACATGTGCGTGGAGTTTTTCCCCAATCATTCTCAAGGCGCCTTTGACGATCCACGCTTGAACCTAGTGATCGATGATGGAGCCGCTTTCATCGCCTCCAACACGGCGACCTATGATGTCATTATCACCGATTCCACAGATCCCATTGGGCCCGGCGAAGTGCTTTTTGAGTCAACCTTTTATCAGGGTTGCGCTAATGCCCTCACTGCCGACGGTATTTTAGTCACGCAAAACGGTGTGCCTTACATGCAAGGGGACGAAGTTACTAACACCTATCGGCGCTGGAGATCCTATTTCGCCACTCGGTCGTTTTACTTAACGCCTGTGCCGACCTATGCAGGCGGTGCGATGGCCATGGGCTTTGCGAGCAAAAGCAACATCAACTCCCCTGATCATGCAACCTTGCTGCATCGCACTGAACAGCTCAACGCATTAAAATACTACACGCCCGAGGTTCATCTCGGTGCATTCGGACTTCCAAAGTATGTCCAAGATCTCATGATCGATTAATGCCCAATCGAGGCGAGCTGTTGCGACAGTCGCATACCCGCCTCCCTCGGCAATTCAATCCTGACGCTTTTTTGCTTTGACTTCAGCCCACTCACCAGTTGCACACCGCTCCTCGTGGTATCAACGGCCTCTGCGATGGCAGCGATGATGGTCTGATTCGCCCTACCTTCAATCGGTGGTGCTTTGACAAATAACTTCAAGCGGTCATTCAATACCCCATCGGCACGCGTTTCTCGCGCACCCGAGCGAATGGCCAGTTGCACTAGCCACCCTTCGTGTTTCCAAATCAGCCAAACAGGTAACTCATCGCCATTTTTGTGCAAAGCAAAAAACTCCTTTATGATGCGCGGCCTCAGGGAGAATTGTATGTTACGAACACTCATGACAGGCAAGCTGCATCGTGTCACAACGACCGCAGCGGAGATTGATTACATTGGATCCTGCGCGATCGATCAAAATCTGATGGATGCCGCCGGCATCCTACCCAACGAGCAGATTCATTTGTGGAATGTCAACAACGGTGAACGACTAGTCACTTATGCCATTGAAGCACCGCGTGGCTCGGGCATTATCTCAGTCAACGGTTCAGCCGCTCATCGGGCTCGCGTCGGTGATATTTTAATTTTGGCTGCATTCGGTCAATTGACTGAAACCGAAGCACATCACCATCAGCCGAAAGTCGTTTTCGTGAACCAACACAACCAGATCATTACCGCCGATGAGGCACGAAAGCTAGGTGTTGTGACTGACCCTGTTCCGAATTCGTGACAAGGTCCACCACACCACACCGATCACGACGGGCGCCAAACCGGCCTTCACCCAATCTTTGAATGCAGGCTCGACAAAGGGCTCAAGTGTCGGTGAGATCAAACCCACTGCATAATAGGCAATAGCAACGGTTGATAACCCTTCAACAGCCGACTGCAATCGGATTTGCCGCTCGGCGCTCTTATCCAGATTAGCCAATAAATCTCGCGTCTGACTTTGCAGATTCAACTGTAACTGGGTGCGCAACAACTGGGCGCGTTCATCAATCTGTTCGGCGAGTTCCGACCGCCGACGGAGCACGGTTTCAGCGGTCGACACGGCAGGTGTCAAACGACGCTTCAAGAAGTGACGGATGCCAACATATCCATCCAAACCATGAGCCTTGAGCTGATCAAGTCGTTGAAACACCAATTCATGGTAGGCCTGGTTCGCCCCAATCCGCCACGCGAGCTTTTCCCAGACGGCATGCAATTCACTTTCTTGGGCTGACAGCGAAGCGAGTGTCTTCATCATCGCATCATGATCAAGCGTCTCTGTGATCTCTTTCGGAAGATGATTGGCGACACGCTGCAAGATCGGATGAACAGCCCGGATTCGATCCATTCCCATCACGGCAAGCGTTCGATAGGTTTCAATTTCCAGAATCATTTGCAACAGGCGCCCTGCCGCTTCATCCCCTGGATCTTTCTTAAACGCGACCGTCCACGAGGTAAATCCTGCGTTATCTTCGGTAAAATTACTCCCAGCCACAACCTCACCACCGCGCAAGGTGCTCACTGCCTCAACGTCTGCTGGCATTTGACCGCCGACCGACGACGAGACTCTCGCCAGAACAAGAACATCTTGTGGTGATCGGTCAATCCATTGTGAATCGGCAACTTCAGTAAATTGCAAACCTTCCGGAACAACCTGCGTAATCGCAACAAACTCTGTGTGGCGCTCAACGCGAACCCAGGAATCCACCCCTGGACGCTCCCAATGGCCCTGGAAGTCGTCAGGAAAATCCTTGATTTTTTCTCTGAGCCAGGCTCGCACTTCGTCCCGTGATGTTGGGGATACGCGGACACACAGATGCACCAACCGACAGGTGGCACTCAGAATCGGAAACGGACGGGCGTGAAGTTCTCGGTTGGCTTCAAGACGAATGCGATGGGGGGTTTTCTGCACGACTAAATATCAAAACAGTGAAATACAGCCAGTCAAAAAACTACACAAACCAACAAGCAACAAAAAACGCATTCCAAAACTCCTGTTCCATACACGTTGTGCAGAATTAAAACACAGATCTCATCAGGATGCTGTGTCGCCCGTTAAGAATTGATTCTGTCGATAGGTCAACCAAACCACCAACGTCACCAACATGGCTCCAACACCATTGAGCAGTAGATCCAAGGGCACATAACAAAGCACAGCACCCGTCACCAGAAGCGGCCAATGCCAAAGGGCCAAGGGACCCTCGGCAAATCGCGCAATCACAGCGTTGGTGGCGTAGATCCCAAACAAAGCAAAGAAGCCAATCTGGCACATCTCCAGAAAGGTCCCATTGATGAGCGGCGTATACGCAAACAGCAGCGGCATCACGTAGAGACCCTTGGCAGCCTTCCAGGCCTGAAACCCAGTCGCCATCGGCGGTGATTTAGCAATCCCGGCCGCCGTAAAGGCAGCAAGGCACACCGGTGGCGTGACGTTACTGTCCTGACTTAACCAGAAAATAATCAGATGCGCGACCAGCAAAAATCCCATCAGAGTTTCCGCCTCGATCAGCATCGGACGCACTGTCATCGCCACTTCAAAAGGCATCGCCGACATCAGACTCGCGGCTTCCTCCAAGGTCATACCAACCATGACTTTGGCTGCATGCGGACTGTCAACTAACATGAACATTGCGGCTTGCGCAGGATCGGTCAAACCATGAATGAGTTTCTCGATGATGATGGTATCGGACAGAATACCCGCCAACGCTGGCGCGCACAGAATGGCTAAAATGATGTAGGCAGCGGTGACTGGCAATCCCATTCCCAAGACGAGCGACGCCAAGCCAATCAGGAGAATGGCAATGACCAATGAACCCTGAGACCACTGCGCAATCATGAGCGAAAAACCATTCCCAATACCACTGGTCACAATGGCGTTATTAATCACACCGATTGATACCATCAAGACTGCGGTTAAAATTCCACCGCGCATACCCAACAAACACGCGTCAATGATGCGCTTCAAGTTCATCACATTCGTTTGCAAGTCCTCGGTACCCGTCCATTGCCCGATCAACCAGGCAATCCATGACACCAAGATCAACACTGCGATCGCCGCAGACGCTGCGAAAGATGGTGTCACGCCAGACATCAGAAAATAAATCATGACTGAAAGAGGGATCACAAAGGTGAGAGCGCCCGCGATGATTTTGGTTCGACTCACAGTCATGTCGATCCCCTCACCAACACGATGCTTCACCGCCTCAATCCGAACCACAAAAGCAACTGACAAGAAATACAACAAAGCCGGAATCACCGAGACGGCAACGATGGTTGAATAGGGAATGGATGTGTAACTGGCCATCACGAAAGCGCCGGCGCCCATGATCGGCGGCATCAGCTGCCCACCAGTCGATGCCGCCGCCTCCACACCGGCTGCGAACCGACCGCGGAATCCACTGGATTTCATCAGAGGAATGGTAATCACCCCAGTTGACGCTGTGTTGGCAACCGCAGATCCGCTAATGGTACCGGTCAGCGCGGACGACAACACCGCCACAAACGCCGCGCCACCGCGCACGCGCCCAGCAACCACTTTGGATAATTCAATGACAAAATCACTGGCGCCCGAGATCACCAGAAACCCACCGAAAATCATGAACAAAGTGATATTGGATGACGAAATCGTCGCGAGAATGCCAAACAGCCCTTCATCGTTGAAGATGGTTCGAAATAACACATCATCGAGTGGCAGACTGGCTGTTCGAAACACGCCAGGAAGGGATTCTCCAAGGAACAAAATGTAACAAACAGAGAAGATGATCAGCGCCGGAATCACCCAACCGGAGACCCGCCGGGAGAAATCGATCGCAGCAACGATCAGAAGACCACCAGCAAACCAATCCCAGAGACTAAATTGCCATGACTGGCCAGTCACTGAAAGCGTGTCGGCATAAATTCTCGACTCAGAAGCGATCACCCAACACGCAGCCCAAGCGACCATGAGCCCAAACGCCAAATCAAAAGCCAATGACTGACGTCCGAATAATCGTGCAGGAAAAATGACGCTGGCTAAGACCGCAAAACCCGCGAAATGGATCGCATTTTGCCAGAGAGCGGATTCATTAATGAGAAGATTCGTGGCCACATGCCAAAACGCAAAGACCACCGCAAACGCAATAAAAACCCATTGCACCCAAGTCTTTGGGGTCGTTTCCTGCCCAAGCGACAACCAGTCATCGCGATTGGCGATCACAGGCTTAACGGAACACTCTGATGAACTCATGGGTCGATGAAAGCCCTAAGGCTGGATATCCAGCCTTAGGAATCAATCATTATTTGCTGATCAAGTGTGAAGGAACGGTTAAGCCCACTTCTTGATAATACTTCGCCGCACCTGGATGAAGAGGTACCGGTAATCCGGCCATTGCCTTTTCAATTGCCATCGCTTTTGTTGCTGGATGAATCGCCTGCAAAAATGGCAGATTTTCATACATCGTCTTGGTCAATAGATAGACGTGGTTGTCATCAACATTTGCGTTAACCGCCAAAAAGTTAGGCTGGGCAACAGTATTAATGTCTTTCGACTGTCCGGGGTAGGTTCCGGCCTTAATGGTATAAGGGGTCCAAAGCATCCGACCACCGTCAAGCTTCTTCGCCTCATCAGCGGTCACATCAAGAATTGTGAATTTTCCCTCATTACCGGCCATGAGCTTGGTAATTGCCCCTGTTGGTGGTCCTGAGGGAATGCCTGCAGCAACGATTTGCCCGTTCGCCAGAGCATCTGCCGTCGGACCATAGCCGCCATAAACCAGTGAGAAGTCTGATTCGATATCGATTCCGAGTCCCGACATCAAGACCTTGTTGGATCCGAGCGTTCCTGAGTTCTTCGCACCCATACCCGCGCCCTGGCCTTTCAACGCAAGCATGTCAGACACAGTACCGGTCTTGACCGCTGAATTAGCGACCACAAACTGTTCCACGTTTTGCCACAGCATCGTCACAGAACGCAGATTCTTCTGTGGGTCAGAGATTGGACCGGTGCCGGTGGCCGCATAGGATCCATAGAGGCCTTGCAAGATCGCAAAATCTGCAGTTCCTGCACCCATCGCCTGAACGTTGGCACCAGAACCCGCAGAGTTCACCGCAGTCAGACTAAATTTCTGTTTTGGTAATAATTTCACCTTAGACAGGGTGGCAATCGCGGTTCCTACCGGGTGGTACGTACCTCCTGTTGAAGCAGTATTCAGTACATAGTCTTTTGCATCGGCAACAGCCAAACCAGAGACAGTTAACGATCCAGCCAGCAGACCTGCCGACAGGGTGAGTAATGAACGACGTTTCATCTTTTGGACTCCGTAGTTATTTTTTCTAATGTCTTTCGAGTAGGTCATCCTAACCTTAGGCGTTGATCGAGCGAATGGCTCCTCCATCAACACGGATCTGACTTCCCGTAATGTAACCTGCTTGTTCGCTGGCCAAAAACGTCAGTACAGAACCAAACTCCCGAGCTTGTCCGTAACGCCCGGTCGGGATCGTTGCAATCGAATTGGCTCGCGCTTGCTCTTCGGTAATTCCAAGGCTCTTCGCTGTCGCGGCATCTATTGCTTGAGTCCGTGGGGTCTCAACACGTCCCGGTAACACCATATTACAGGTTACACCGTGAGATGCGACCTGTTCGGACAATGTTTTCACATAGCCACCAACTGCGGAGCGCAAAGTGTTCGAGACCGCAAGTTTTGGTATGGGAACGACAATTCCTGACGAACCAATCACAAGGATTCGGCCGAATTTGGCATCTTTCATCCGAATGACCGCGGTATCAATAATCTCAATCAATCCCAACACCATCGCGTCGAACTCTTGGGTCCAAACCTCTGAAGCAATCCCTGGTGCCATGCCAGGCGCAGGCCCTCCAGAATTGGCCACGAGTACGTCAAGACGCGGGAGATTCTCGATCAATTGACACAGCGCTTGACGAGATGCCCGGTCAAAGAGGTCACAACAAGCGACCTCGGCAGACCCTCCAGCGTCCTCAATCTGCTGTTGAACGGATGTTAAAACATCTTCACGACGCGCAACCAGGATGACATGAGCACCCTCTTCGGCTAACTGCATGGCTGTCGCTTGACCAAGCCCTTGAGACGCGCCCATCACCAGTGCGGTCCGTCCTTTTAATCCTAAATCCACGTTTCATCCTTATTGTTGGTATTCATCAAGTATGTGTTTGGCAAATGCAAAGCTTGCAGTAAATGCTGGGCTGATGGCGTTCAGAATATGAATCGCACGTCCATCCGGCACCACAACAAAATCATTCACTAAATGCTGTGTTGTCGAATCAAATATCTGTGAACGGATACCCACTTTTACAAGGCTTTGCTCCAGATGACCCGGCTCGATCCCTGTCAAAATCTTCGATAGTTCATCACACACCCCGCGCATGCGCATCAATTTCAACTCTCGCATGGCGAGTGTCCGAAGACCGTTGGTGTTCTGAACAAATTTCGCGATCAAAGCCGCACTGAGTGACAGCCCATCACCAAACGAGATGCCTTGAAGCCCTTGGTAATTTTCTCGCCCGATCACCGGTGTGGAACTGGGTCCGAAATAGACGTCACCCGCTTGATTGTGGGCTGAATGCACACCGAGAAATGGAAGATTCAAATCAGGCACTGGATACACCAACCGTTGCATCTGGAACGACGGATCTTTGTGTTTCCAATACTTTCCCTTGAATGGTTGGAAGCGATAACGTGTCTGAAGGCCCGCGCGCTTTGCAACCTGGTCGGCAAACAATCCTGCTGCATTGATCACTGTGCCCGCCTCAAATGTGCCGATCGATGTTTGCACCGTTCCTCGCCGAGAATGAATGGACTGCGCGGGAATCTTGTAATGAATCACTCCACCGGCTTCAAGGACGTCCAACCTGACTCGTTCGGCCACTTCTTTTGGATTCACGACAGAGGTGATCGGGACAAAGAGCGCCTGATCAAACTGGGGATTGACGCGAGGCTCAAGCTGCAACGCTTCTTGACCGGTCACTCGATGAATGTCGACACCGTTAGCACGACCTCGATCAAGGAGTCGCTGCATTGATTCAAGCGCTGACTCAGAAGGAGGAACCAAGAGTTTACCGCATCGATCAATCCATAAGTCATGTGCTGCGACATAGTCGAGCATCTGCTGACACCCGGAGACACATAGACGTGCTCGCAAACTGCCTTCACTGTAATAAATCCCTGAGTGAACAACGCCTGAATTCCGACCGGTTCCATGGGACACAGAATTGGCTTCTTTTTCCAACACAACCACTTTGGAGGTCGGATGACGAATCAACCACTCACGAGCCACTGTCAGACCGACAATCCCCCCGCCGATGACCAATAGATCGCAGGTCTTCATAGCAAACGAATCCAATTCATACTTTCCGCAACCCACAATACCAAAGGAACAGATGCGATGGATAACACGGTTTGGATTGCGACAATTCCGGCCATCAAAGGTGCATCCCC
>OBPS01000014.1_pt1 | contig 42038 bp, 43 predicted proteins | sample 1534661 | NCBI WGS metagenome assembly OBPS01 (sample SAMEA3275493, study PRJEB22092) | marine metagenome | biome: ENVO:00000447 marine biome; feature: The site is in the outerpart of the Oslofjord; material: ENVO:00002010 seawater | collected 2014-06-20T10:00:00+00 | depth 1 m
CGTTCGTTTTACAGTTATGATAGTAACCAGGGCAGTGATTAATTTTAGGTTTGCCATGTGGAGTCTCCTAGTACTCGGTAGTTAAAAGTAGATTGTGTCCAGTTCCTGCGGTCAAAACTTTTTAGCCATTGAAAAAAGTTTACCTCCTTGATCTTCTCAGGCGCCGAGGGCAAGGGCTGTTTTGATGATACTACGATCAAGTATTCATGTGAGTAGATCATGCCCTCAGGCAGCAATACTTCAAAGCTGTAGTTCTTGGTCGCCTGCCCAGTCGGGATTCTGAGCCGTTTGAGACGCTTTGTCTGTGAATCGTGAGGATTTGGAAATAGCTGGTAATAGAATTCTTGATCCACGAAGGGCGCCCAATAATAAACATAGTGGAAAGCGGGTTTATTACTTTCAATTTCGATGATGGGCTTGTCAGACAGTCGAAGATTCATCCCTTGTGAAACTCGAATTTCTGTCTCGAACGCATAATCGGGTTGGCCTTCATACTCCTCTATAGTGATATATGCAGTTACTTTGCAAATACTAAGGCCTGGCTGTTCTGTGATTTTGGGTGGTTCTGGTTGCCTAATTTTACTGATGAAGCCATTGGGATTTAGCATTGACCACGTGTTCTCAAAAAGCTCGCAGTCATTACCGGTTTGTTGTTGAATATTTTCATCGCAAGTGAGTATAGATTTTTGACCAAATTTTTCTCCGTACTGGTCCCTCAGCGCATTTCTTTTTGCATCAGACATTGCGCGGTCGCAGGCCTTGGAGCGCGAGGTATCAGGCCCAAATTCGGCGAAGCCTGTCACTAAAACCGGTGGGAGTTCTCTCGCCACTGAGTTCATTGTCACCACCAGTAAGGCTGTTGTAACAAACGCTTTAATCATCAATACTCACCACTAACACAACTTGTGATCGGAGTGCAGAGTAGGCTTCACGGGGCGACAGTGCTGGACGTGCATCTGAACTTGGAGGTACGTTTGTGCGCAGGAATCGACGCACCTCTCGTCCTTTGATTCCTACGTTCACGTCTTCCGGGAGCATTCCGGTTGTCTCTAAAACTTTTGTTTTGTCGAGCTTGGCAACAGCGATTCCAAGAACTCGGCCATCGCGACTAAAGATGGGCCCTCCAGAGTTGCCTTCATTGAGATTAGCCGTTAATAAAAAATGATTAGGCATATCTGCAAATCCAGCTTCTTTACTCACGATCCCCTCAGTAATTGAGGGATGATGCGAACCAAGGACTGATGTTAAAGGGAATCCCATCACGAAGAGCTCATCACCGCCTGTCGGGTCGATAATATCAGTCATCTCGACCGAATAATCTGCTGGATAGGGTTCGTCTAAATACAGTAGGGCGATATCATCTTGTTCATCAAGGAAATATTTCGCGACGTGGCGTATTTTTCCTGTTCCATTTCGCACAATAATGCGGTCGGCATTTTCAACCACGTGTCGATTGGTAACGACCCAGTGTCCCTGATTAGTGATAAATCCGCTGCCGGTGCCTATATCTCCTTTGGTGACAACTTTGATGGGCTCAATATCTTGGCTCTGCTTCGTGTCTGCAGGTTGGATCAGTTCACGTTTGGGCTCTTCAGGTGAGAGAGGGGGTAACGGTCGCGGCTCCTTCTCAACTGGTGGTGTCGTTCCGTCAGGTGGCGCTATTAGCACCACAACTTGATTGCTCGATGGTTGACCATCACTCTTTGATTCTGTTGTTCGCAGATTGTCCGTGGGCGCTACTCCAACTGGTTCAGATTTATTTGCATATTTGCCGTGAATTTCAAGCCAACGATTCACTCGGTTCTGCGCGATTGTATTGCCTTCCTTTACATATATTTCCGCTGCTTTTGTAAATAACTGATAAGCCTCGTAGCGTTTGTTAGCTTTGAAATGAAATTTGGCCCGGTATTCTGTCATCAGACCCGTATCGCCAAGTTCAATAAATGCCCTATTTGGAAGGGTTGTGTCTGGTTCAGCTGATCTGAGTGCTTGATCGAGGTAAGCTATCCATACCACTTGATTTCCGTTAGTCCTCTTAAGCAAACGCTCAAACTTTGGGGTGAGAAGTGCATTGTTGAGATCACTCTCGATTTGAAGTTGTATTAAGCGTGCTACGACGTTATCGCCATTTTTTTCGAGAGCGTTCGCTGCGTATTGGTCGGCACGTTCGAGGTCGCCCTGTTGAAGGTATGCGCGAGCGCGAGCTTCCGCGATTTCACTTTCATACCCTGTGGTGGAGTATTCCGCTTTTTCAGCCAATTTAAGGACTTTGAATGGCTGCCCCGAAGCTGTCATGAAGTAGGATGTCAAGAGGAGAAATTCAACGTCACTCAGTGTCTTGTTCGTTTCTTCCGATTTCAGATTTTTGAGGGCGTCTTCCAAATGTCGGGTATCAATTGATGCTTTTAGTTTGACGAACTCATCTGAAGGGTTAGCTGAAGCCAACCCGGCAAGGAGCACAAATAACGCTGCGATCCATCTCATCATGCATACCCTCTCGGCACCGGCTTTAATTTGTAACATTAACTCCGTTCACGTGGAAATCAAATAATAATCCCCCAGTTCACGAGAGAGCATCTTTCGCTTCTTTTTTATTTGGTCAGCTTGTCGACAGTCTTCATCGATGCTTTATTCACAATCAACAGATTAACGACTCAAATGTCTCTTGCACCATTTCCAAGTAAATCAAGGGTTCGAGCAAGCTATTTCTTCATCAGCGGTATCAGACAATCAGACAATATGGTAGCTGTCGATGTTATTGGAATTTTGCTCTACAGATTAGTACTGACCATGTAGTGATTGAGAAGAAGGGAGACGATTGAATTGGCGAACACAAGATAGCTATCTACATAGAGTCTAAAGTTCGCTAGCCTACTTCACTCAAAGTTATTGTCGAATGAACTGCCAAGTGCATAACGATAATCCGAATCCGTTAGGATGTTGATTTTAGAGATGTGAAAGGAGAGTTTGATGCGGTCTGTTTATCGTTCGTTTTGTGCGGGGGCTTTCGCTCTCATTGCGGTGTCTGCATCAGCAGAGAGTACTTTTTCCCTCACATCGCTAACGCCTGATGTGGCCTTGAAGTTGGCAACTGCCGCTCGTGAGTCCTGCAATGAGCAGGGGTATCAAGTGGCAGTCGCAGTGGTTGATCGCAGTGGTTTATTACAGGCGTTTGTTCGCGATCGCTTCGCGACACCGCATACAGTCGAAGTCGCAGAACGGAAGGCATGGACTGCATTATCATTTCGGATTCCAACGTCTGAGATGGAGAAGGCAACCAACCAAGAAACAACAATGATGGGGATCCGTCATGCCTCGAACGCCCTGATGGTTGGTGGGGGATTACCGATTGAAGCCGCTGGAAGTTTATTGGGTGGCATTGGTATTTCTGGAGCACCCGGTGGTGACTTGGATGAAGCGTGCGCCGCTGATGGACTATTAGCGATTGAAGACGAATTGCTGTTCTAAAAACATAGGGGCGTGAGCCCCTTTTTTATGGATTGACGACGGTCAAGCCGAAACTTTGCCAGGACTGCATTCCGCCTCGGTACCATTTGATTTTGTGTGCGGGATACCCAAGCGTGAGAAGGGTTCGAATATTCGTTGGCGATTGCCCACACCAGGCTCCATTGCAATACAAAATCAAAGTTTTGGCATTCGAATAATCCCACATGCCATCGAGTGGTATCGCACCAAACGTGCTTTCAAAAATATCCGAGATGGTCAACATATCTGACTTTTTGACAGACAACGTGGTCCAAGGGAGATTGATAGCGCCAGGGATCATGCCTTTTTCAGCCCAATCTGGAGTTCTTGAATCGATCAAGAGACCGTCAATCTCACCGAAATTGATCTTCTCAAGCAGTGACAGCAATTCGAGCTCACCGATGGTCTCAACGCCAGGAGCGAGATCCATGGGTTGGATGCAAAATGGCGGGCACGGTCTTGAAGTCAGCGCATAATCGGACACAATCGTATTCGAGTTATCTTGATTTCGTTGAATGATCACGGGCTGTCCCTGATGCATGACCTCTTGCTCCATGAGGGTTGATGTCAGACCGACCGGCTTCGCATGACTTCCTGCGAAAGCGATCGATGACAGGCTCAAAGCCGCAATGAATAATCCGATAAGTCGCATCTGTAACCTCCTTGGTGCACGCTTTGAATCTAAATACTCAAGCGACGCTTGTCTAGAACACCTTCATCTCTTCTCCACCATCTCACCCCGATTACTCCCATCTGTTAGACGGCTTCTGGTTTGTAATGCACGCATTGAAACGAGGGGAGACTCACAATGAAACATGTATTGATTGCTGCAGGATTTGCGATGGCCGCGACGACTGGAGTTTTCGCGAATGACGATTCAAAGATGCCAGAACACATCGGATTTGGTTCCGGCGCTGCCGTGGGTGCAGCAGTTGCCGGTCCAGTGGGTGTTGTGATCGGAGGAACGTTGGGCGCACTCATTGGCCATGACGTTGTGCAAGAGCGAGTGCTGGCGCGGAAGAATCAGGAGCTTGCAGACTTGAATCGTGAAATCTCAGGAGCACGATCACAGTTGGCCCGTCTGAATGCCGAGCAAGCCAAGAGTCAGGCTGAAATGGCGGCATTTCGTGAGCTGTTGACAGACTTGTCGGTTGCTGTGCATTTCGATGTCAACTCAGCGATGACCGCTGGACAGTATCGCAAAGCACTGGAAGCGGTCGCGAAAGCATCACACTCGATTGATGGCCTGACAGTTCGCTTGATCGGTCACGCCGATCCACGAGGTACAGAGAATCATAACCAGCAGTTGAGTGAGGCACGAGCTTCGTCCGTCGGGCAGGTGTTGCAGGAGGTGGGCGCATCTCCGATGACCATTCAGACCGAGGGTCGTGGCGAGACCGATGCGTTGGCCGATGGACAGTGTGGATTTTACGCCCTCGACAGACGCGTCGACGTTCAATTGAGTTTTGACAGGAAACCGACCCATGAAGGTCTTTATTCCGTACGTTGATGAGAGCTGGGGTGCTGATGCACCCCTTGTTCCCTTTAACCATCAGCTCATGCGCGTCGTTCGCTTGGAACCTGTAGGAGAAACAACCGATGCAGTCTGTCAGGTCATCATGGAAATTCAACCAGACCACGCCCAATATCATCTCGAGCCAAAAACGCGGTATGGTGACGCTCAAGGCTCGGGAACAACTAACCTTTGAGTTAACAGGAGGCGCGATGAACTCACATATCGTAGTGGTTGAGGACGATGTGGATCAGCTGGCCAACTATTCGTACGCGCTGACGAAAAAAGGCTTTACCGTTTCTGGCTACGAATCAGCTGACGAGATTCAGCACGCGCTATCTGGTCAGCCCAGTTTGGTGCTGTTGGATATTCACTTAGGCCGCGATCCCGACGCTGGATTTGGCATTTGTCAGTGGTTATTGGATCGCTATCCTGGCCTTCCGGTGATCTTCCTGACCAGCCGGACTGATGAGATTGACCAGATTTTTGGTTTGCGCTTAGGGGCCTGGGATTATTTAACAAAACCCATCTCGACGGCGCTTTTGGTCGAAAAAGTGGCGGCAGTGTTAAAGCGTGCCAATCGCGCCCGGCGCGGTCTTGATACTGTGTTAACCGATGGTGGTTTGATCGTTGATCCAGATCGTGCTCAGGTCTCATATTTTGGTGAACCTGTGAGTTTAACGGTCACTGAGCTTGCGATTCTTGAAGCCTTAATGCGTGCGGAAGGAGCGATCTTGACCTATGACCAACTCGCGGAGCGCACACGACAAACGGTGGTTACCAACAATACGTTGAGCACGCACATCAAGCACATCCGCCGGAAATTAAAAGCGATTGATAATTCATTTGACGCGCTAATTAATGTTTATGGGACCGGCTATCGTTGGGAGTCACCGCCTGGATGAAATTCAGTTTACGGATCAAACTCTTTTTGTTTGTTCCGGTGTTCGCCTTGGTGCCTTGGCTTGGCTACCAGACCTTTCAAAAGCTTCAGACCTTCGCCACCGAGGCCCAGTCTGAAGCTTTGCGCGTTTTGGCGCAGAGCCTCAAGCCTGAGCTGGATGCATTAGTCCGTCCCGATGCCCAACCGGGTCTCAGAATCACCCCCGAACCCATGCGTCGAGAACCGGTTTTGGATGGGTTTTTTGATGAATGGCCTGAGGCGAATGATGCGCTTGTCGATGAACGTATCCGCCTGAAAATTGGCCAGTTTGATAATCAGGTCGCTTTTGCACTTGAAGTCCGAGATTCGACACGGTTCTATCAAGAGCCACTGTTTGGGCGTTCTGAAGCCGTTCCCTTTGATGCGATCCGATTGCAGTTGAGTGATCGTCAATCGACCACGGTCGTTGAATTAGCCACAGAAGGATCAGGGGCTTTTGATGCCAAGGTGTCGAGTCAACCTTGGCCTTTGAGTAAAACGCTGCGAGTGACGTCATACTGGTGGGAATTTTCAGGCGGTTACCGACTGGAATGGGTGATGCCGGTGTCGCAGGTAATCAACCGGCAATTGCAGTTAAGCCAGATAGATCACAACTGGATTCAACCGAGCACGCGTCAGTATCAGTTCAGTATTCAGCCGCTGGCTGCGCGTGTGCAGCAGTTGGCGCGTCGGCTGTCTGGTGAGACACGACAGATCATGGTGGTGGATGCCGACGGCTATTTGATCGCGAAAACCACACCACCCGAGGAAATGCCTTCGTTGCTTCGCTCCGATGCCTGGCAATCGAACGCAGTGATGACCGACCAAGATATTCGGATCAACGTGCCCTTGATGACTGAAACTGGTCGTTATTCGGTATTGATTGCTGCACCCACCAGTGAAATCGTCGGTTCCGCTCAGCAGGCGCTGGTGACTTTGGCTTGGCAGACACTCGGTGTGCTTGGCCTTCTGATTTTTGGTCTTTCGATTTATTCCGGTCGTTTGGCTGAACGGATCACACGTCTCCGGAAAGAGCTGAAGTCCTATTTGGACGGGCGAGGGCGTTTTTCCCGCGAGCCTTCTCTCTCTGACGCCAAGACCTCAGATGAGGTCGGTGAGTTAAGTCGAGATATCGAACAAGTGTTGCGTGATCTTGCTCGCTACACAGCGTTTCTCGAACGGATTCCTCGGACGCTTCGTCATGAGCTCAGTAATCCCATGAGTGCGATTCAGACGAGTCTTGAATTGTTGTCAGATGAACAGGACCCAGAACAACAAGCGAGACTGCGAGCCACCGCCGAACGAGGCATTCAGAAACTCGAATCGACGCTTGCGAAAGTGACCGAAGCGGCAAGCCTTGAGGAGGCGTTGCGCGATGAAGATCAGCATCGCTTCAACGTCGCACGGATTACCCGAGATGCGGTGGCAAGTATCGAGCGAACGGTGTCGGATCGAACCTGGGTGACCGAAATCTCAGACGAGACCATCGTGATTCTGGGGAATGATCTGCGGTTTGAGCAAATGCTTGATAAGTTGTTGGATAATGCCTGTGATTTTACCCCCGAGGGAGGTGTCATCACCGTCGGCTTAAGTGATCAGATCAATTCTGTATCGTTGTGGGTGGAAAATGAGGGTTCTTCGCTTCAGGTTCAAGACCGCGTGGATGCCTTCCAGATGTTCTCGGGGACTCGGAATGACTCAACAGGATCTCACTTAGGGCTTGGTTTGTACGTGGTCCGCTTGATTGCAGAATCCATGGGTGGACAGGTTGCCATTGGCAATACAGAACGCGGAGTGCGTGTCGAGGTGACTGGTTTACAGGCCCCCTGAGGAGTGTCATCGTTTGTTCATATTTCTGTGATGGAGTGTCGACTGGATCACAGGAGTGAACGATGGTTGGGACGACGGATTTAGAACAGGCACTGGAACTTGAAGATATCTTTGATGAGCTTTATGAGCTCGAGCTCGAAGATGATCTATTGATCTCGAAGAAAGTTCGGGAAGTGTATCAATCGGCTCGTCCACCGGAGATGGACCGACGGCTGTATCTGAGAGAATTATTAAAACTGCAGCTTGAACTGATCAAGTTGCAAGACTGGGTGGAAGCGACTGGAGAGCGCGTTTGTGTTCTCTTTGAAGGTCGCGACTCTGCTGGAAAGGGTGGCGTGATTAAACGGATCACCCAGCGCTTGAATCCTCGCATTTGTCGAGTGGTTGCTCTGAATAAGCCGTCCGAAAAAGAACGCACACAATGGTACTTCCAACGCTACGTGGATCATCTTCCGTCTGGCGGCGAAATCGTTTTGTTTGACCGCTCCTGGTACAACCGTGCGGGAGTCGAGCGTGTCATGGGGTTTGCCAGTCATACTCAAGTGGATGAGTTTCTCTCCGATGCTCCCGAATTTGAGCGCATGATCGTCCGCTCGGGCGTTCGACTGGTGAAATACTGGTTCTCAATCACGGATGAAGAACAACAGTTGCGATTCCTGATGAGAATTCATGATCCCTTAAAGCAGTGGAAATTATCCCCGATGGATCTGCAGTCTCGGGTTCGGTGGGAGGAATACACCAAGGCCAAAGAGGCCATGTTTGTACGGACAAACATTCCGGAGGCTCCTTGGTATGTGGTTGAGGCTAACGATAAGCGACGCGCCCGCTTGAATTGCATTGATCACCTGCTTGGATTGATCCCTTATCAGGAGGTTCCGCGCGAAACGGTGACGCTACCGGAGCGAATGTCAGATCCGAACTACGAGCGAAGTGCCTTGCCGAGAGAGTTGTACGTTCCCGAAAAATACTAAGTGGTCCATCCTCTGGTATGCTCAAACTTTGGAGGATCGATGCGCATCAGTTGTCTTCAGTACACCGCAGAGCCTGATTTAGACCTGTCAGAGTTGCGGCTCTATCCATTGCTTGATGAAGCAGTGGCGGCTCGGGCGTCTGTTGCCTTGTTGCCTGAGTGCGCCTTATTTCTCTCATCAGATCAAGCAACGTCTCGAGCTCATGCGTTGGCGATTGACTCTCCACAAGTGGAGCGCCTGCGGAGTTATGCCAGCACCCATCGCATCACGCTGATCGTTGGGTCGTTGATTATGCAAATTGATGATCAGATTCTGAATCGCACGTTGGTGATCGACGCTGAGGGTCAAATCCAAACGTCCTATGACAAGATTCACCTCTTTGATGTCGATCTGGCATCGGGTGAGAGTTATCGTGAGAGCGCGTTATTTGATGCAGGAACCCATCCGCAGTTGACTCGAATCAACGACTGGAGTGTGGGGCTGTCGATTTGCTTTGATCTGCGTTTTCCATCGCTGTATCGGCACTATGCACTGGCTGGTGCCGAACTCATCGTCGTGCCGGCGGCCTTCACCAAAACCACAGGTGAAGCGCACTGGGATACCTTGTTGCGTGCGCGGGCGATCGAAAATGGATGCTTTGTTGCCGCTGCCGGGCAGTGCGGCGTGACCCAAGAAGGGCGTGAGACCTATGGACATTCGGTGGTTTACGACCCTTGGGGCCTTTGCTTGGGTAAGCTGGATGATTCGCCTGGTGTATTAACCATCGACATGGATCGATCCAAAGTTGGGACCGTTCGAGCGAGTGTTCCTGTGATGTCGCAACATCGCGACTTTAGGGCGTGACTCTGATGAGTTTGCCTCGGGTTGAGTCTGTCAGAAGATAAATCGCGCCATCGGGGCCTTGTCTCACATCTCGAATGCGTCCGACTGAGTTTTGTAATAGCCGTTCTTTCTGTTTGAACTGTCCATCTTCAAAGACCAGTCGAACCAGCATCTGGGCTTTGAGTGCACCGACAAATAGACTGTTTTGCCATTCGGGGAAACCTTGCCCGATGGAAAACGCCATACCAGAGGGTGCGATGGAAGGGTTCCAGTGAAGGAGTGGTTGTTCGAGACCTTCTTTTGCAACGCCTTCGCCAATTGCGGTCCCGATTCCATAATTGCGACCATAAGTGATGGTTGGCCAGCCATAATTGAGACCGGGCTCGATCCGATTGATTTCATCTCCACCCTGTGGGCCGTGCTCGTGGGCATACAGCACGCCATCGGCGTCAAACGCGAGACCTTGGGGATTGCGGTGACCAATTGAATACAACTCAGGTCGATATTGAGAATCACCCACCCAAGGGTTATCAGGCGGGAGGCTTCCATCTAACCGCAGACGCACCACTGATCCAGCGGTATCGGTGGGATCTTGAGCTCGCTCTCGGTCACCACGATCACCGATGGTCAAAAACACATGCTGATCGGTTAACGCCAATCGACCACCGAAATGATGACCTGAGTCCGTGGTCAGGGACTGAGAAAACAGTTGTTCCACATCCAATAATTGATCATCAATCAGTCGCCCGCGCCAGAGTTCTGTGCCAGTGGTGTTGTCTGAACGAGTGCCTGACAGGGCCAGATACACCCAAAGATCGTTGTCAATTCGTCTGACACGCACATCAAGGAGGCCACCCTGACCACGAGCTGTGACTGCTGGCACGTTGTTGATGGTTTGGCGTGTGTTGGAGGCGAGATTGATGAGCAGTAAGCGGCCTCCGCGCTCAGTGATAAGAACTTCCTTGTCACTGATCCAGTCCACCGACCAGGGCCGGTCTAATTCTTCGAGGATCGTTGTGACGCGCGGCGATGCAGTGACAGCGAGGCTGAATGCGAGAAGCGCGGCTGTCATCATCAAAATAAAATATCGAGGGTATGGAAACATGTGCTCTCCGGGAAGACTGATAGAAATATGCCGATGGACCTACCGATTTTCAAGCACTCAACGTACTCTTTGGTCAGTGCATGAGATGGAGGCACTTGAAATGAAACAGTGGATGATTAGTGGCGTCTTGATGGTGGCTTTAACTGGTTGCGCATCGCAGGCGATCGATGAAATGAATGTGGGTTTAGGAAATGCCATGGGCCAACACATCAGCGGCCTTGAACGTGCGCTTGGGAAGCCTGCAGAAGTCGTGCGTGAAGGCAACCAAACACATTATCGCTGGTTTAAAGAAAGCCACATTGAACCCTGCAATGTGGACGCATGGGCGGATGTGGAAGGGCTAATCAGAAAGACCCGTTGGAGCGGCTATCGTGGTGCATGTGAAGAATTCGCAGGTGGATTGAGCCGGGTGTTTCCAGGCCAATAAGAGGATTTGTGTGACCGATGCGGGCGGCGCCACCCAGTCTGTGGGAAGACTTTGTGGGCGATCAGTTTCGGTTGGATGATTTGCATCGGTCTGCGATGAGAGCTTGCATTAAAACTCCATTTTGCCAATGGTCTGGCGAGTAAATCGCACAGTTGGTGGCCGGCGAGATTCGCTCGTTTCGGGATGAATAATGGATCGAGTGGGAACTGACTGAAGTCGGGCAAATGATGTCCAAGAGGATTGGCTTGTTTGAGGATTTGATCAAACTCAAGTCCGGCTGCCCGGTCATGTCGTTTACCGCGGCTTTCGAAGATGACTTGCGTCAGTCGTTGACTTTGGTTGTTGGCCGCCAAAAACTGACGCGTCCGTTCTAAACAAAAGCGGATCGCAAGATCATAGGGGTCAAAGGGGTGTGCGTACCGTCGAGTCAAGGCGATTTTGTCAATGCAGGCGCTGATGACTGCAACGTCGGTCTGTTCAATCCAAGCCAGTAACTCCCGCATCCAACGTGAATAGACGTCGCCATCGGCGAGGATTGCAAATGCTCCCGTTTGACGACGCATCTCGGATTCGTGGAGGATGAGATCGGCGTGACCGAAAAAATCGATTTTGAGTTGGTGTAATTGCGGTACAACGAAGTCGATGTAATGGTCCTTTCGGATAAGACAGAACACCAGATTCAACATGGGAAATCGGGGGTCGATGGGATCAAGATTGGCATCACCTGATTCATCGACAAACACGACATAATCGCCAATGGTTGAGCGAGAATCGAGAGACTCGAAGTCTGTACAAGTGCTTGTAGGCCCCTGAATGCCTGAGTTTTGAGAAACAATGAACCGGTTCATGCGCAATCCTCCTGTCGACAGGTTAGTCCGTTCGTCAGGGCATCCGTTGAATCTGCGAGAGATTGCTGACGCATTTGTCAGTATCGAAGAGTTTGTGTGTTGCAGGTGCGAAAAATTTACTGAAATTTGAGTTTGAGTCTGGCGATTCGACCCAACTCTTCTTATAATCATCCACCGCTATCGGCATAGGTTCTTATGCCATTAAGTTTGAACGCCTTCTGAATGCGTCGGAAATTTCAAGGTAGGAATGGACTCGATGATCGAGATCAAAACTGGGCTGGATTTGCCCATCAAAGGATCACCCAAGCAGGAAATCGGAGAAGCCAATGCAGTGACACGTGTCGCGATTGTCGGCTCTGACTATCCTGGAATGAAACCCACGATGCTGGTTCAGGAGGGTGATCAGGTGAAATTGGGTCAGCCGTTGTTCGCTGACAAAAAGAACGAGGGCGTTCTATTTACGGCTCCTGGGTCTGGCGTCGTCACGCAGATTAACCGCGGAGAACGCCGAGTCTTCCAATCCGTTGTGATTGAACTGGATGGCAAAGAGACGGCGGTCTCCTTTCATGCGCACGCCGATCTGAGTGCCTTGGATCGAGAGGCGGTGGTTGCGCAATTGGTTGAAAGCGGCCTTTGGACCACCATCCGTCGTCGTCCTTACGAAAAAATTCCAGCGATTGACGCAGTGCCTCATTCGATTTTCATCAACGCGATGGATACCAACCCGTTAGCAGGTGATCAGGCGTTGGCGATTGCACGGCAACCGGATGCCTTTGTCGATGGAATTACCGTGATCTCGACGTTGACTGAGGGGTCAGTGTTTGTGTGCCGAGCACCTGATGCATCGTTTGATACCGGGACGGCGACCGTTGAGACATTCGCAGGCAAACATCCGGCAGGACTGGTTGGTACGCACATTCATCACCTTGATCCGGTCGGTGAAGGAAAAGAGGTCTGGCACTTATCTGCGCAGGATGCGATCGCAATCGGACGTTTGTTTAAAGACGGCGTGTTATCAACAGAGCGTGTGGTGAGTTTGGCCGGCCCCTCTGTGAAGCAGCCACGTCTCGTGGTGACCCGGGTTGGAGCTTCGCTTGAGGATTTGACTGCTGGTGAACTGATCGATGGTCAACATCGCGTGGTCTCGGGGTCGATTTTAGGTGGTCGGACGGCTGCTGGTGTTTCTGGGTATCTCGGTGGTTACCATCAACAAGTGTCAGTGTTAGAAGAAGGCACTGAGCGCGTTCCATTTGGTTGGTTGTCACCTGGAACCAATAAGCATTCGGTGATGGGGATTTATCTGTCCAAATTGATGCCGAAGAAACTGGTTGACTACACCACCAATACCAATGGATCGCCGCGTGCGATGGTGCCGGTTGGAGCCTATGAGAAAGTGATGCCTTTGGATATTTTACCGACGCAGTTGCTTCGCTCGTTGATTGTTGGCGATACCGACATGGCGGTGAAACTCGGTGCACTTGAATTGGCAGAAGAAGATCTCGCGCTGTGCACCTATGTGTGCCCAGGGAAATATGAATACGGCCCGATTCTTCGGGACAACCTCACAACAATTGAGCTGGAGAGTTGATGATGTCACTACGTGCATATCTCGACCGCATTGAGCCAAACTTCCACCCAGGGGGTAAATACGAGAAGTTTTACGCGCTCTATGAGGCAGTGGATACGATTTTTTACGCACCAGGAACGACGACGAAGTCGTCGGCTCACGTGCGTGATGGGATCGATTTGAAACGGATCATGATTACGGTTTGGTTGTGTACCTTTCCGGCGATCTTCTTTGGTGCCTACTTTTTAGGCCAGAACGCCTCGGAAGCCATTGCTGCTGGTGCCATGGCGCCTGATGGGTTACGGGGAGCCTTCATTGAAGGGTTGGCGGGTGCCAACTATTGGATGAATCCTTCGCTCTGGACCAACCTGGTTTATGGGTTTGCGTATTTCCTACCGATTTATGCCACCGTATTTATTGTTGGTGGATTCTGGGAGGTATTGTTCGCCTCGGTCCGTGGACACGAAGTGAACGAAGGATTTTTCGTCACCTCGATTCTATTCTCATTGACTTGTCCGCCGGATTTGCCGTTATGGCAGGCGGCACTCGGGATCACCTTCGGCGTGGTGGTCGGCAAAGAAGTCTTCGGCGGGACCGGTAAGAATTTCTTGAACCCGGCATTGACTGGACGTGCATTCTTGTACTTCGCCTATCCAGCGCAGATCTCAGGCGATGCCGTTTGGGTGGCTGCTGACGGGTACACAGGTGCATCAGCACTGGGCATGATGGCGCAAGGTGGCGTTGAGGCGTTAGCGTCAGCGAATCAAGTGATCTCGGACTTTACCTGGTTTGATGCTTTCATTGGTAATGTCCCGGGTTCGATCGGTGAAGTATCGACCTTCGCCATCTTACTTGGCGGGGCGGTTTTGTTGGTGCAGGGAATTGCTAACTGGCGAATCGTGTTGGGTGTGTTCCTCGGAATGGTCCTGACATCACTGCTATTTAACGGCATCGGCTCTGACACCAACCCGATGTTCAATGTGCCGTGGTACTGGCATTTGGTTGTTGGTGGTTTCGCCTTCGGTATGATCTTCATGGCGACAGATCCTGTCTCTGCATCCATGACCAATGCCGGTAAATATTGGTACGGCGGTCTCATTGGATTGATGGCGGTACTCATCCGAGTGGTAAACCCAGCATTCCCAGAAGGGATCATGCTGGCGATTTTATTCGGTAACTTATTTGCGCCATTGATTGACCACTTTGTGGTCCAGGCCAACATCAAGCGAAGGGAGTTGCGCAGTGTCGTCCAGTAATGAATCCACCCAAAAGACCGTCACGGTCGCATTGGTTTTGTGTTTGGTGTGTTCGATCATTGTGAGTGCGGCGGCCGTGATTTTGAGGCCAGCACAAGCAGTAAATGAAAAAGCCAATATGCAGATGAATATTTTGCAGGCAGCCGGTCTTTACGATCCTGAGCAATCGATCGCTGATCAGTTCCAGATTGTGACGACGCGACTGGTGAATATCGAGACGGGTGAGTTTGTCGAAGATATGGATGCTGAGCGGTATAACCAGCGTCGAGCAGCGAAAGATCCATCCATGAATCGTGAGCTATCCGGTGATGAAGATATCGCGTCAATTAAACGCCAAGCGAAGATCGCCAAAATCTATCTGATCGAAAATGGCGAACAGATTGAGAAAATCATCCTGCCGATCCATGGTTACGGCCTCTGGTCGACACTGTATGGATTTATGGCCTTAGAGGGTGATGCCAATACGGTCGCGGGACTTGGCTTCTACGAGCATGCCGAGACTCCTGGTCTTGGTGGTGAAGTGGATAATCCCAACTGGAAGGCTCAGTGGACCGGTAAGCAAGTCTACAAGGATGACGCCGTGGCCTTACGATTGGTCAAGGGCGGTGCGAATCGCTCAGATATGTATGGCGTCGACGGTCTCTCAGGAGCGACATTGACGTCGCGCGGGGTCGATAATTTATTGAAATTCTGGATGTCAGACTCGGGCTTCAAGCCGTTTCTGGATAATTTGAAACAAGGACGGATCTAATGGCGAAAACGAAAGAACTGTTGTTCGACCCGGTCGTCAACAATAACCCGATCGCGCTTCAGGTACTGGGTATCTGTTCTGCGCTTGCGGTGACATCGAGTATGTCGGTGGCGTTTGTGATGTCACTGGCTGTGATTGCAGTGACTGCCTTTTCAAACTTATTTGTCTCGGTGATCCGTTCACAGATTCCAAGCTCGATCCGAATCATTGTACAAATGACGATCATCGCGTCGTTGGTGATTGTGGTGGATCAAATTCTCAAAGCCTTTGCTTATGAAATCTCAAAGCAATTGTCGGTCTTCGTGGGATTGATTATCACCAACTGTATTGTGATGGGTCGCGCGGAAGCCTTTGCCATGAAGAATGGTCCTCTGGACTCTTTTATCGATGGGATTGGTAATGGTCTTGGCTATGGTGTGATTTTGATGGTGGTTGGGTTCATTCGGGAATTGTTTGGATCCGGTTCGGTCTTTGGCATCGAAATTTTGACCAAGGTCACGGAAGGTGGTTGGTACTACACCAACGGGATGATGTTACTCCCACCATCGGCGTTCTTTATTATTGGCTTTTTAATCTGGGGAATCCGTGCATGGAAAACAGCACAGGTTGAAGCCGATGAGTTCAAAATCGCCCCAAATAGCAAGATGAAGGAGGCTTAAGATGGAGCATTACATCAGCCTCTTTGTGAAGGCGATTTTCATTGAAAATATGGCGCTCGCATTCTTCTTAGGAATGTGCACATTCTTAGCGCTCTCCAAGAACATCAAAACCGCAGTCGGTTTGGGTATTGCAGTCATCGTCGTGCTTGCGATCACCGTTCCTGTGAACAACCTGATTCTGACTGGGTTATTGAAAGAAGGCGCATTAACCTGGATCTCTCCAGAGTTAGCCAATGTGGATCTGAGATTTTTGGGGCTTTTGTCCTACATCGGTGTGATTGCAGCCTTAGTGCAGATCCTCGAGATGTTCTTGGATAAGTATGTTCCTGCGCTCTACAACGCGTTAGGGGTATTTCTGCCATTGATTACCGTGAACTGTGCCATTTTGGGCGCCTCTTTGTTCATGGTTGAGCGAGATTACAATTTTGGTGAGTCAGTGGTTTATGGCTTAGGTGCTGGTGTCGGTTGGGCACTGGCGATCACGGCACTGGCAGGTGTCCGTGAAAAGTTGAAGTACTCGGATGTACCGGATGGCCTCAAGGGATTGGGTATTACGTTTATCACAGTTGGACTGATGTCACTTGGCTTTATGTCCTTCTCTGGCGTATCACTCTAAGGAGCATAGAACGTGGAAAATATGACCATTATCCTGGGCGTTGTGATGTTTACCGTGGTCGTGATCGGCTTGGTGGCTGTCATTTTGGCTGCCCGGTCGAAGCTCGTGTCTTCTGGAGACGTGACGATTACCATCAATGACAATCCGGATCAGAGCATTCAGGTGCCAGCCGGCAGTAAATTGATGAACACACTGGCTGATGCCGGGATTTATCTCCCATCAGCCTGCGGTGGTGGGGGCTCATGCCAACAGTGTCGCTGTGTGATTAAGTCAGGCGGTGGCGATATTCTGCCAACCGAAGCATCTGCCTTTACCAAAGGTGAAGTGAAAGAAGGCTGGCGTTTATCCTGTCAGGTTGCTGTGAAGCAAGACATGAATATTGAAGTCGAGCCCGAACTCTTTGGTGTGAAGCGTTGGGAGTGTGAGGTAGTGTCGAATCCTAACGTCGCAACCTTCATCAAAGAATTAACATTGAAACTCCCTGAGGGTGAAAACGTGGATTTCCGTGCTGGCGGTTACGTTCAGCTCGAAGTGCCGCCTCATCATGTCAAGTTTTCGGACTTTGAAGTGGAAGAGGAATACCGTGGTGATTGGGAGCGGTTTGGATTCTTTAATCTCGAGTCGAAGGTTGATGAAACCGTGGTTCGCGCCTACTCAATGGCGAACTATCCTGAAGAGCGCGGTTTGGTGAAGTTCAATATCCGGATCGCGACACCACCTCCGGGGACCGATCTGCCTCCTGGTCAGATGAGTTCATACACCTTCAACTTAAAACCAGGTGACAAGATCACGGTCTTCGGCCCATTTGGTGAGTTCTTTGCCAAAGACACGGATAACGAAATGGTCTTTATCGGTGGTGGTGCCGGTATGGCTCCAATGCGGTCGCATATTTTCGATCAGTTAAAACGATTGAATTCCAAGCGGAAGATTTCGTTTTGGTATGGTGCGCGCTCCTTGCGCGAGGTCTTTTATGAAGACGAATACGATCAGTTGGCCAAAGAAAACGAGAACTTTGAGTGGCACTTGGCGCTATCAGATCCTCAACCTGAAGATCACTGGGAAGGAAAAACCGGGTTCATCCACAACGTGGTACTCGAAAATTACCTGAAAGATCACCCAGCTCCAGAGGATGTTGAGTACTACATGTGTGGACCTCCAATGATGAACGCAGCGGTCATTAAGATGTTGAAAGACCTTGGGGTCGAAGATGAAAACATCATGCTGGATGACTTTGGTGGTTAACGCCATGCGTTACTCGAGAAATGCCGCCATTTTGGCGGCATTTTTTGTCCTGGCTGTGCTTGTTGGTTGTTCCAGTGAGTTGGAGATCAAGAAGTTGTCAGGGCGCACCATGGGGACCAGTTGGTCGGTGGTGATTGCCAATCCGATTGCGTCTCATGACCAGGATTCGCTGCAAACGGAGATTGAGGCGGTATTACTCGAAGTGAACCGCCAGATGTCGACCTATGATCCGGGCAGTGAGATCTCTCAGTTCAATCAATCCGATGAACTGAACACCTGGTTTCCTGTCAGTGAACTGTTTGCTGTGACGACCGCGAAAGCCTTGGGGTTTTCGGAAATCTCATCGGGTGCGTTTGATCCAACCGTCGGCCCCTTAGTCAATCTTTGGGGTTTTGGTCCTGATGCAGGGTCTGATGCGTTACCTTCAGATCAAGTCATTGACGCAACCAAAGCACAGGTTGGATTTTCTGCTGTTGCTGTGCGCGCACCAGAAGCCGATGGTGGAGCAGCGATCATCAAACGCGAGCCTAGGCGGCTCGATTTATCAGCGATTGCCAAAGGATTGGGCGTCGATCAGATCTATACCTTACTCGATGATCAGGGCTATGCGAATTTCTTGGTCGAAATTGGTGGTGAAGTTCGCGTCAAAGGGGACAAAGATGGTCTTGGCTGGAAAATTGCCGTTGAAAAGCCAATCAAAGGGGAACGAGCCGTTGAGCAAGTGCTATCGTTAAAAAATGTCGCGCTTGCCACCTCCGGTGATTACCGAAACTATCGAGAAATTGACGGAGTCGCCTACTCACATACCATTGATCCCTCCACCGGCCGACCCGTCACTCATCAACTGGCCTCTGTAACGGTTGCGGATTCAGAATGTGCAATGGCCGATGGCTGGGCGACGACGCTGTTGGTGTTAGGACCAGACAAAGGCTATGAATTGGCGGTTTCCCGCAAAATTCCAGCCATGTTCATTGAACGGTCTGGTGATACCTTTATCGTAAAGCAGACTCCACGTTTTGAGCGTCTGTTGGCAGGAGAAGTGGAATGAATCTGGGTTTATTTCTAACCGTCTTTGGCGTGTTCTCATTTTTAGTCGCGATCATGGCGGTTGGTGTCATGATGGGTCGCCGACCGATTTCCGGCAGTTGCGGGGGAATCGGCCGAGTCAATGGTGACGATGGCGAATGTGCCATTTGTGGTGGCGATCCCATCAAATGTGAAACCGCGATCAATGAGAAAAGTGTCGTAGGGACCAGTGCGTTTAAAGATGCAACCCGAACACGGATGAAGGACGAAACACAAGGAGTGTGATGAGTGATTGACGTTGATGTGCTGGTCTTAGGGGCCGGCCCTGCCGGCGAAGCCGGCGCCATGAACGCGTCAAAACAGGGAAAAAGTGTGGTGGTGGTCGATCAGCGATCGCAGGTTGGCGGTAACTGCACTCACAAAGGAACCATTCCTTCTAAAGCATTGCGTGAAGCGGTCAAACAAATGATCGATTTCAACACCAATCCGATGTTTCGTGAGATTTCTGAGCCGCGATGGCTTCCGTATCCACATGTCCTTGAGACAGCGAACCGAGTGGTGTCGTCACAGGTTCGGATGCGCTCAAAATTCTATGCCAGAAATCATGTGACTGTTGTGCACGGAACCGCATCCTTTATCGATCCGCATAGGGTGAAGGTCAGCCAAGAGCAGGGTGATGAGATTTATCACGCCAAAACGATTTTAATCGCCACAGGATCGCGTCCTTACCGACCGGAATTTCTCGATTTTACCAATGCGAGGATTTACGACTCCGACACGATTTTAGAGATGGATCATACGCCGAGGCATCTGATTATTTATGGGGCTGGGGTGATTGGCTGCGAGTATGCATCGATCTTTAATGGTCTTGGCCTCAAGATCGATTTGATCAATACCCGTGACCGATTATTGTCGTTCTTGGATGATGAGATCACTGATGCGTTATCTTATTACTTCCGGGATTCGGGGGTGGTCATTCGCCATCATGAAGAATTTTCAGGCATCGAGATCAGATCTGACGGCTTGGAACTGGCACTAAAGAGCGGCAAAAAGATCAAAGGTGATGCACTTTTGTGGTGTAACGGACGCACGGGTAACACCGATGAGCTTTGCTTGGAGGCCGCCGGCCTCGTGGCTGATCAGCGTGGTCAATTGACAGTGGATCAGCAATACCGAACAAACGTCCCTCATATCTACGCCGCAGGCGATGTGGTTGGCTGGCCGTCACTCGCTTCAGCCTCATATGACCAGGGCCGGAATGCGGCAAACGATTTCTTAAATCGTCCATTTAATTTTGTCGATGATGTGCCAACAGGCATCTATACCATTCCTGAAATTTCGTCAGTAGGGCAAACAGAACGTGAGTTGACGGATGAAAAGGTACCCTACGAGGTCGGACAAGCGTTGTTTAAAGATATTGCGCGTGCGCAGATCACCAACGAGTCAGTCGGTATGCTGAAAATTCTCTTTCATCGCGATACGCTCGAGATCTTGGGAGTACACTGTTTTGGTGATCAAGCATCAGAGATCGTGCATATTGGACAAGCCATTATGAAACAGCCCGGTTCAGCAAACTCCTTGGCATTTTTCGCCAATACGACCTTCAACTATCCAACCATGGCCGAAGCCTATCGAGTCGCTGCCATCAATGGTCTGAATCGGGTGTCTTGATGCAACATCGGGTATTAGTGACAGGTGGAGCAGGTTTTATTGGATCGGCCGTCGTTCGGCACTTGATTGCTGAGACGGATGCGATGGTTTTGAACGTTGATAAGCTGACCTACGCAGGCAACCTCGAGTCGCTGGCGTCTGTCTCTGAGTCTCCAAACTACCAGTTTGCGCAATCAGACATCTGTGATCGAGTGGAAATGACTCGGCTATTTGAGACGTTCAGGCCAACCTCAGTCATGCATCTAGCAGCAGAAAGTCATGTCGATCGTTCGATCGACGGACCCTCGGCATTTATCGAGACGAACATTGTTGGAACCTACACACTATTAGAAGTCAGTCGGCAGTATTGGGAGCAACTCGATCAGGCCTTGCAGGGGGTGTTTCGGTTTCATCACATCTCAACCGATGAAGTTTACGGAGATCTCGATGGCATGGATGATCTGTTCACTGAAGACACTCCATATCAGCCGAGTTCTCCGTATTCCGCATCCAAGGCCTCTAGTGACCACTTAGTTCGCGCTTGGCATCGAACCTATGGGCTACCGGTGGTGGTGACCAATTGCTCAAATAATTACGGACCCTATCATTTCCCCGAAAAACTGATTCCGCTCGCGATCCTGAATGCGATTGCAGGCCAGCCAATCCCAGTTTACGGCCAAGGTGATCAGGTTCGCGATTGGTTGTATGTAGAAGATCATGCCCGTGCCTTGGTCAAGGTGGTCTTCGACGGTGAATTGGGTGAGACCTACAACGTCGGTGGTCACAACGAACAGACCAATTTACATGTGGTGGAAACCCTCTGTGATTTATTGGATGTTCGCGTCAACCCGAAACCCCAGGGAATCCAAAGCTTTCGGGAGTTGATCACCTTTGTGACGGATCGTCCGGGTCACGATAAGCGCTACGCCATTGATGCCTCAAAGATCGCTTCTACTCTGGGATGGACGCCCCAAGAGACCTTTGAATCAGGTTTGGCCAAAACGGTGGATTGGTTTTTAGCCAACAAAGACTGGTGGCAGCGGGTAAGAAGCGGTGCCTATCAAGGTGAGAGGCTCGGTCGGTTGCAGCAGACGGATTGATTCTCTGATCGGGAAGCCGGCAGCAATGACGCGATTGAGACAATCCGCTCGCTTGGTTCCGTGAGAATCATGTGAGTTGGACAGGCCTGATGAAAAGTCGCCTAATCGCCCGCAGCTTCAGTATAATTACCGGATGAAACTCGAAACCTTACTAAAAAATTCGCTGGCGACAGCGCTCAATCCGTCCGTGCTTGAATTAGAGAACGAGAGCCATGGACATAATGTTCCAAAACATTCGGAAACGCACTTTCGCTTGGTGATTGTTTCTGAACACTTTGACGGATTGTCTCGCGTGAAGCGGCATCAACTGGTGTACAAAGCAGCCGATGATGCGTTAAAGCAGGGCGTGCATGCATTGGCGATGCAATGCTTTACAGAATCTGAATGGGCTGAAAGTCCCGCACGTTTGACATCGCCGCCATGCAAAGGCGGAATGAAGAAGGATCCTCGATGAATCAGTTGGTTGTTGCTGCCCTGTATCAATTTGTTGAACTCCCCGATTATCAAGCGTTAAGAGCGCCTTTGCTCGATACCTGCATGTCGCACGATGTTCAAGGGACGCTATTGCTCGCCGAAGAGGGGATTAATGGAACGATAGCAGGCCCTCGTGAAGGAATCGATGCGGTTCGGGCATGGCTTGATGCGGACGGGCGCTTTGATCGGCTGGAATATAAAGAGTCCTTGATGGATGCCGATGGAATTCCGTTTTATCGGATGAAGGTGAAACTGAAGAAAGAAATTGTCACCTTGGGTGTTCCAGGAATTAGTCCAAAAATGAAAGTGGGCCGCTATGTGCAACCCGAAGATTGGAACGCGCTCATCCTTGACCCCGAGACAATCACCATCGATACCCGCAATGATTACGAGTATGAGGTTGGAAGTTTTCAAGGCGCGATCAATCCAGAGACCAAGACGTTTCGGGAATTCCCTGAGTGGGTTGCGCAACATCTAGACCCAAAGAAACACAAGAAAGTGGCGATGTTTTGTACCGGTGGCATTCGCTGTGAGAAGTCGACGAGTTACCTGCTGGATCAAGGGTTTGAAGAGGTGTACCACTTAAAAGGTGGTGTTTTGAACTATTTCGAACAAGTTCCGCACACCGACAGCACCTGGGAAGGGGAATGTTTTGTGTTTGATAACCGGGTAACCGTCAATCACAAACTGGAACCTGGCGATTTCGATCAATGCCACGCCTGCCGCCGGCCGATTACCGAAGAGGATCAGTTGCGACCGGAATTCGTGATGGGTGTTCAATGCCACTACTGCATGGACGAACACTCAGATCAACAAAAAGAACGGTTTCGGATGCGCCAACGACAGATTGAGCTCGCTGAGTCCCGCGGTGAACGACATGTTGGCATGGACCCACAAATCGTCAAACAGCGACAGGAAGCTGCCAGACAGGCTAGAGCGGTTCACAAAGAACAACAACGTCAGTTGGAGGCCGCCAAAGCCAAGCGCGCTTAGCGGGTGAGCGGTTGAATGACCTCATCGACAAAGGCGCGTGCGCCTTTGGCAACGTTTTCAGCCCAGTGGTCTGCGGCATCGTCATTGGCGTTATCTGAGATGTACTTCCAGCACTGAAAATGGATCGAGAACAGCCTCGCGACTTTCGCCAGAGCATAGGCTTCCATGTCCACGATGTCGGTCACAAGCTCCGGTGGAGTAGTGACAAAATGATCCCCTGTTCCTAGAGAAACACCCGGACCACCCAAATCAATATGGCCGGTGGTATCGAATGGGGTATGACCGAGTTCAAAACCTAAGGGTCGCACGTCCATATCACGTTGCACGATGTGATTGACTCGGTTTAAACCGGTAATCGAGGGATTCAATGCGCCGGCTGTTCCATAATTGATCAAGTGGATAGGGCGCGTTTCAAGCACCGCTTCAGTGGCGGCGATGGCCGCATTGACTTTGCCAACACCGGTGTAGAGGACATTCCACCCTGCGACTAAGTGCGTCGGAAGCTCGTCCTCCAGTGCCACCACGATCAAGGTGTTCTCAGACTGAATGAGCGAATTATTCATCGTAGACCTGCAGACTTTTGACCGGTGCTTGAAGATGCGAACGACCCTTGAGTAACAGGAGCTCAATCAGGACCACAGTGCCGACCACCTGAGCCCCTGAGTCGTTGATTAAACTTTCAGTCGCAGCCAAGGTACCACCGGTCGCCAGTAGGTCATCGATCAATACGACGCGCTTACCCTTGAGGTCGCGATCCTTTTGCACGGCAAGGGTGGCTTCACCATATTCGAGTGCATATGATTTCTCGAGCACATGACCTGGCAATTTCCCCTGCTTACGGACCATCACCACCCCAAGGTCCATCATCAACGCCACTGGAGTGGCAAACAAAAACCCTCTGGAGTCGATGCCGACTAAGACGTCGGGCTGCCATTCATCGATCGCATCTCGGATGAGTTCGCAGACCGTGCGTAGCCGATCAGCGTGCTCGATGATGGGTGCGATGTCGTAGAACAGAATTCCAGGTTTTGGAAAATCTGGATAGGTCTGAATCCAAGCGTCGAGGTGGTTTGACATGGGGAGCCTTAATAATGTGGTGGTGGAGCGGAGTCGTCGGTGCCCCCGAGCGAGGACATTTGCGCAATCAGTGGACGAATCAAGTGAGCTAGAGCCTGTAACTCTTCGGTGAGCTTGTCGCGATCTCGATTGAGCGACACCACTTCGCGATTCAAAGCGTCGATTTGATCCTCGAGAAATGCGATGCGGATTTCTAAATCAGACAGAGTCGAGTCTTTGCTCATCGTCTTGTAAAGTCCTCTTCTAGACCATACTACTAAAATACTTTTACCTTTGGAGTTTCTCATGCGTAAGCCACTAGGCCAACTGTTCTTGTCACTTGTTTTATCTGTTATCGGTTCACTTGTTTTATTGTTTTTATTGCCATCATTCGGAATGGAGCCAAGTGTGGGTTCTGAAACCGAAGCCGGGGTTGTCATTGCGATTGTGATTTTGGTTTTGCTTTATGCTATGGGCGCACTTCAGTCAGTCATTGCTAATCGTCGATTCGAATCGATCCCCTTGGGTCCACGGGAAGAAGGCACGGTTAAATGGTTCAACTCCACGAAAGGATTTGGCTTTATCACTCGTGAAGATGGTGAAGATGTGTTCGTTCACTACCGCTCGATTCGTGGTCAGAATCGTTACTTGCTGCGTGAAGGTGCGATCGTCAGTTACGTGCTGGGACGCTCAGGAAAGGGTCCCCAGGCAGAGGATGTGGATTTAGAGGACTGATCAGCCGATCAGTTCCTCTAATAGGCCCTGGTAAAGGCCTTTCAGACGCGGGAGGTCGGCAATCTTGACCTCCTCGTCAATCTTGTGGATCGATCGGTTGATCGGGCCTAATTCAATCAGTTCACAGCCAAGCTTGGCAATGAAACGGCCATCAGACGTGCCCCCGCCAGTTGAGAGGTCAGTCTCAATCCCTGTTTGCTCCCGAATGACCTGACTGGTCGCACGCGTCAATGTGCCCTGAGTGGTTAAAAAGGGCTCACCGGATAGATTCCAGTCGATGGTGGCACGGATGCCAAGTTGCTCGATGATCTGTTCTGTTGCTTGTTGGATCATGTCGCCTGTGGTTGAGGTCGAAAAGCGCCAGTTACATCGGAATGCAGCAGTTGCAGGAACCACATTGGTTGCCCCGGTTCCAGCTTCAATGTTGGAGACCTGAAAGCTGGTTGGTGGGAACGAGTCGTTGCTCTTTCCATCCCAATCGGTTGTAACCAGTTGGCTGATGAGAGTCGATGCACGGTGGATGGGATTGTCGACAAGTTCAGGATACGCCACATGCCCTTGAGTGCCTTGCACGGTGATCAATGCGTTCAACGAGCCGCGCCGACCCACACGAACCACATCGCCGAGAATCTCTTTCGAGCTTGGTTCGCCAACAATGCAGTAATCGATAGCAGGGGTGTTTGAGGCCTGTTGGCGTTCTTTCAATAATTCCACTACGGCAACTGTGCCGTGGGTCGCAGGGCCTTCTTCATCACTTGTTAGCAGAAAGCTGATGCGACCTGAGGGCTTGGGATGCGTGTTGAGAAAGTCTTCAACAGCCACCACCATGGCGGCCAGTGAGGATTTCATATCCGCAGCACCACGTCCGCGAAGATGCCCGTCATCGGTGATCGTGGGAACAAAGGGATCAGAACTCCATTGTTGTAAATCCCCGGTGGGGACCACATCGGTGTGGCCTGCAAAACAGACCATCGGACCCTGATCACCATAAGTCGCCCAGAGGTTGGATACACCTTGTTGGTCGATACGCTCAAGCGTAAAGCCAAGCCGCTCCAAACGCGTACCGATGACAGTCAAACAACCGGCATCCTCGGGAGTGACCGATTCCCGTCGGATCAGTTCTTCGGTCAGTTCGAGCACTGGGCAGTTCATGGACAACCTCAATTGTTGGAGTGCAGTTCGTCGTTCAAGGCAACCGCTGACTTGTTTGCAAGACACTCAATTTCGCCGGTTACCGAATTGCGACGGAAGAGTAAATCATCCTTGCTGGCTAAATCTCGTGCTTTGACAACACCGACCGACTGACCGTCTTTGTCCAGCAGTTTCACCTTCGATCCTGATGTCAGATATAACCCCGATTCAATGGTGCAACGATCACCAAGCGGGATGCCAAGGCCTGCATTAGCGCCTAAGAGACATTGTTCACCGACAGAAATCACGATGTTTCCGCCACCTGAGAGGGTGCCCATGGTTGAACAACCGCCGCCGAGATCCGAACCATCGCCGACCACTACCCCTGCAGAGATTCGACCTTCAACCATGGAGACGCCAAGGGTTCCTGCATTGAAGTTAATGAAGCCTTCGTGCATGACGGTGGTCCCTTCGCCGAGATGGGCGCCGAGACGGACTCGAGACGCATCACCAATGCGAACGCCTTGTGGGACGACGTAATCGGCCATGCGCGGGAATTTATCCACTGAGTGGACGGTTAACACTTCGCCATAGGCGCGGGCACGCGTTTGTGCATGAGCGAGCTCTTTGACATCAATGGGCCCTTGGCTTGTCCAGGCAACGTTCGGAAGTAATCCGAACATGCCATCGAGATTGGTGCCGTGTGGTTGAATTTTCCGCATCGAGATCATCGAGAGTTTGAGGTAGACCTCAGGAACTGAAGCGGGCTTTTCATCAGTGGCCAGCGCACAGATGACCAGTGGTTGTTCAGATCCAGCCAAGGGAGTGAGGGCCCGCAATAATCCTTCGGCATCACCATCATCGCTGTCTTCGAGTGCTTCAAGGAAGTCATCAAGATCATCGGCTGTGATCTGACGCGTCAGATTCGTCCCGTCCCATCCGAAGATGTCTGCGATGATCTTGACGACAGCAGGATCTGGTCGGCACAGTGCTTTTGGATAATAGGCGTCAAGCCATTGATCGTCAGAGTTTTGGTGTCCAACACCAAGTCCAAATGCAAAACATTCCATAGGGTTATCCTTAAGCGCTTAATAAATGGGGAATTGTGGCCCAGTGATCGGGATCAAAGCCAACAGTCATGGCGTCACCGTTGACTAGCAATGGCCGCTTGATCAAGGTGGGCTTGGCAGCGATCGCGTCGATCCGGACTGCTCCTGAGAATTGGTTTTTGATGTCTTCCGGAAGCTGACGATAGCTCGGGCCTCGGGTGTTGACCAAGGCATCACCGACGCCCTCGAGCCAACGGTCAATTTGCTCAGCTGAGGGCGGATCTTTTTTGAAATCGATAAAGGTGTAAGCGATGTTTTCAGCGTCAAGCCACTGAAACGCTTTTTTCATCGAGTCACAATTTTTAATGCCATAGACCGTCAAAGCCATCGATTACCTCGTCATAAATCGTTGAATACGCAGCAATGCTTCGCGGCAGGTGTCGGGTTCGGCGACCAGAGCCATCCGCACAAACCCTGCCCCCGGGTTGACCCCATCGACTTCGCGCCCGAGGAATTGGCCGGGAAGGACAGTCACACCAGTTGCCGCGTATAAGTCACGACTAAAGGTATCACAGCCTGTGGGTGTCTTGGCCCAGAGATAAAAACCGGCACCGGGATCATGGCTGTCGAGTTGTTCCCCTAAAATGTCAGCTGCAGCCTGAAACTTTTCAGCATACAGGTCTCGATTCACAATCACATGATCCTCGTCAGACCAAGCGAGTTCCGATGCTTTTTGCACGGCCATCGACATAGAACAACCGTGGTAGGTTCGGTACTTCAGAAAAGGTGCGATAAACGAGGCATCTCCTGCGACAAAACCCGAACGCAATCCGGGAAGGTTGGAGCGTTTTGACAGGCTATGAAAGACCAGGCACTGACGGTAGTCGCGATGCCCCATCTGCGCACAGACTTCTAATAACCCCGGAGGTGGCGTGTTTCGATAAATTTCAGAGTAACACTCGTCAGAGGCCAGCCAGAAATCAAACGTGTTTGCTTTGTTGATGAGATACTCAAGGGTCTCTTCATCGATGACGGTCCCACTTGGATTGCCAGGCGTGCAGATAAAACAAAACTGACAATCTGCCCAAACACGATCAGACACAGCGCGATAGTCAGGCTGTCCGGATGCATCGATTGGCAAATAATGCGGTGTCAACCCGGCCATGAAGGCGGCGCCTTCATAGATTTGGTAAAACGGATTGGGCATCACCAAGAGTCCGCCAACCGTCCGATCAGCCGCCGCTTGCACTGCAGCAAAAATCGCTTCTCGGGTTCCATTGACGGGAATCACCTGTGTGTCTGGGTCGATTGGCGAATGGGTTAACGAAAAGCGCTGATTCAGCCAGGAGGCAATGGCGGAGCGGAGCGTTTCAGTGCCTTTGGTTGTCGGGTATTTTGCGATCAGTCCCATGTGCTCAGTCAATGCATCAAGCACAAACTGAGGTGGTGCATGCTGGGGTTCCCCGATTGATAATGGAATCGGTGTGACGCCGGCTGGAGGCTGAATCCCTGAAAGCAGGGCAGATAATTGCTCAAAGGGATAAGGTTTTAACCGTTGAAGGTCAGGATTCAGCATCTAACAAAGCTCCACTTAAGGCGTTGAGCTCATGCTCAAGGCGTTCTTTGAGTCGATCAATGAAATCGGCGTCATACAGATTGTCACCGTGACTATCGGTGACGTAGAACACGTCTTCCACACGCTCACCTAAGGTTGCAATTTTCGCGGTGGACAAATCCAGTCCAAATTCCGCAAACACTCGCCCCACGGTGGTTAATAATCCAGCCCGGTCCGGTGCCACCAGTTCAATCAGCGTTCGGCGTCCTTCAAGATCAGGACGGATCATGACCTTGGCAGGCAGGTTAAAATACTTATGCGCACGCGGTGTCCGACGCATGCCAGCTTGATTGATGTATTGTCCTAATGCCGCTTGTTCAAGGCCTCGCAGGAGTCTTTCCTGGTCATCGGCATCAGTCACCGGTTGACAGGTCGACTCATGCTGAACGATAAAAATATCAATCGAGCGACCGGCTTCACTGGTATGCAGCTTGGCGTCCAGCACCGATAAACCCAAATCTGAAAAACAGGCAGTCAAATCAGCAAAGAGATGCGCGCGGTTGGGCGTGGAGACCAAGACCTGTGTCGAGCCAACGTCAGTTGCTGTTTGGTTGGCTGCAATGGCGATGATGGTTTCATCGGGTTTCGCATCGATTAAGGTTTCCAGATGCCACGCGAGCTCATCGGAGGAGTGGCTGACAAAATATTCTTGGGACCATTGATCCCAAAATGCGGCTGCAGGTGAACGAATCGATGGTCGAACCAACGCCAAGGCATCGGCTTTGGTCTCTTCAATGTAGGCACTGCGGCCTGGAAGTGAATCCAAACCGAGAGTCAGAAAATCTGTGGTGCCGTGGTACAGCTGGCGCAGCAGAGTCGCGCGCCAACTCGTCCATAATTCTGGGTTGGTCGCGGTGATGTCAGCGACCGTCAAACATAATAAGTAATCCAGGCGGCGCTGATCACCGACAATCTCAGCGAAAGCTTTGAGTTCATCAGGATCTGAAATGTCTTTACGTTGAGCGGTCATCGACATCAGTAAGTGATTGTTGACCAACCAACTCACCAAACGTGCATCGTATTCTGATAGGCGGTGATGCTTGCAGAAGTTATACGCATCAATGGCTCCGAGTTCAGAATGATCGCCTCCGCGACCTTTGGCGATGTCATGAAAGAGAGCCGCTAGGTACAACAATTCAATTTTGGGTAACCGTTGAGTCAAGCGTGTCACTACTGGGTAGTCCTGCTCGACGGTACCTGTATAAAAACGCGTGATGTTGCGGATTAACTGAAGCGTATGCGCATCGACCGTGTAGATGTGAAAGAGGTCATGTTGCATCAGTCCCATGATCGGACCGAATTCGGGGATGTAGCGACTTAAAATCCCGTAATAGCGCATCCGTCTTAAGATTTCAGGAAGTTTCGAGGGGTAGCGCATCAACTCCATGAAATAACTGATATTGACCAAATCATTTCGGAAAGCGTCATCGATGAGATGACGTGCCGTATACATTTGGCGGGTCGTCGATGCGCGAAGACCTTTCAATTCTGGATTCTGCGCCAGCAAAACAAAAGCTTCTAACAGTGCTGATGGGTGGCGTTCGAAACCATTCGGATGGATGAGCTCTAAATGGTTATTTTTGATTTGCCACCGGCTGTTAATTTGCGTCACCGTCGCGTCTGAAGGATCTTTGAGGACGGTTTCTTCGAAATTTTGTAACAACATATCGTTAAATTCACCGATCCGAAGGGTCATCCGATAGACCTGCTTCATAAAGGCTTCGATCTGTTTTTTCGCGTCTGGATCGTGAAACCCCATCATCTTGGCGACGGCTGCCTGAAGATCGAATAATAGGCGGTTCTGTGCACGGCCTGCAGCGATATGCAGTGCGAACCGTGTGCGTTTGAGAAATTGTTCTGCCTCATCGAGTAGCCGGAATTCGTTTTGCGTTAAGAGGCCTTCGTCCACTAACGTGATGAGTCTGGTGGTACGGAAATGTCTCCGAATGACCCAGATGATGGTGTGTAAATCGCGAAGACCGCCAGGTGCATTTTTGATATCGGGTTCCAAACGATTATCCGAGTCATCATGCTTGGCAAACCGGTCTTCTTGCTCTTGCACCTTGGCATGGTAAAAGGTTTCGGTACTCCAGCCAGAATCGTCAAATGCGAGCGCCTCCAGCTGTTTCAACATTTCGATTTTGGCGCTGATTGGCCGGCATTCGATTAAGCTGGTTGCTATCGTAATGTCATCGCGGGCCAACGCCTGACAATCATCAAAGGAGCGGACGGCATGACCAATGTCGAGATTGAAGTCCCAAAGTCTGGTGGTGAACGCAGAGATTGCCTCTGCACATGCATCAATCACAGACTGTTCGCCCAGAATCAAAATGTCGATGTCAGAGTAGGGGTGTAGTTCGCCTCGTCCGTAGCCACCGACTGCGAAGAGCCCAAGCGGTTGCTCATGGAGGTCAGCGTCAGCCCATAGTGCGCTCAACAGGCGATCCATGACCATTGCTCGACCACCGAGAAGGTAATCGATAAAGATGCCGTTGCTGAATGCATCGGCCAGCAATTGATGCTGGGCCTTTAAATAGTCTCTGATCCCCGCAGGACTCAGATCTTTGGGTTCGCCAAGTTCGGTGGAGATTGGACCGGTAATGAGCGCCATCAACCAACCCTTGGGAAGGTTTCATCGCCATCGCGATAGGTCAGGATCTCGTAACCGGTGCCGGTCACGAGGATGGTGTGTTCCCACTGTGCTGACAATTTCCGATCTTTCGTGACCGCCGTCCAGCCGTCCGATAACACGCGGGTGTGCCGTTTACCCTGATTGATCATCGGCTCGATCGTGAAGGTCATCCCCTCTGTTAAGGCAACGCCTGTGCCTGGTCGGCCGTAATGAAGAACCTGTGGGTCCTCGTGAAAGACTTTTCCAATCCCGTGCCCGCAAAATTCTTCGACCACAGAGTAGTAATGATTTTCCGCATGAGTCTGAATCGCAAATCCGATATCGCCAAGTCGAGCGCCCGGCTTGACCAGTTCAATGCCTTGATACATGCATTCTTGCGTGACCTGAATTAATCGATCCGCAAAAGGCTTCACCTCGCCAACTTTGAACATCTTGCTGGTGTCACCGTGGTAGCCATTTTTGATCACTGTGACATCAATATTGATGATATCGCCGCGTTTGAGCTGTTTTTCATCGTCTGGGATGCCGTGACAAACGACGTGATTGATGCTGGTACAAATCGATTTCGGAAAACCGCGGTAGTTTAATGGCGCAGGAATCGCGTTCTGCACGTTGATAATATAGTCATGGCAAAGGCGGTCTAACGCACCTGTTGTGACGCCTGGTTTGACGTGTTCTTCGATCATCAGCAGGCATTCGGCGGCCAATTGCCCAGCAATGCGCATGCCGTCGATATCTTCAGGGGTTTGAATGCTATGGGCCACGGTGACTCCTTAAATCAGGCGCGTAGTATGCCAGATGTGGCATTCCAGTAGAAAGTTGTTATAATTCGCGCCGCTTTAACTCGCGTTACCGTCATCAACCTGTCATGGGGTGCCTTGTAAAAGGTCATGACAGGGGCTGTATCGCATTTGATTTAACCCCTGACAAGGAAATTACTCATGGCAAACGTCAGCATGCGTGATCTGCTCAAGGCAGGCGCACACTTCGGACACCAGACTCGTTACTGGAATCCAAAAATGGCACCGTTCATCTTCGGTGCGCGTAACAAGATTCATATCATCGACCTCGAACTCACCGTTCCAGCTTTAGACAAAGCGGTTTCGATTGTTCGTGGCATGGCTCAGAGCAAAAACAAAGTGTTGTTCGTTGGGACCAAGCGTGCCGCGAGCAAGATTGTCAAAGAGCAAGCCGAGCGCTCAGGTCAGCCATACGTCAACCATCGTTGGTTAGGTGGCATGTTGACTAACTGGAAAACGATTCGTCAGTCAATCAAGCGTTTGAGAGATCTCGAAGCGAAGATGGGTGATGGCACCTTAGAAAAGATTTCAAAGAAAGAAGCCTTGGACCTTTCCCGTCAGCTCGAGAAACTGGAACGCTCGATCGGCGGTATCAAGGATATGGGCGGCCTTCCTGATGCTATCTTCGTGGTTGACGTCAATCACGAAAAAATCGCGATTCAAGAAGCCAATAAGCTAGGGATTCCTGTGATCGGTATCGTGGATACCAATTCAGATCCTGATGGTGTCGATATTGTGATCCCAGGCAACGACGATGCGATTCGTGCGATCGAACTGTACTCAGCGGCCATTGCAGATGCCTGTATTGAAGGCGCTGCTGAAAGTCTTGGTAAGAGCGATTACGTCGAAGTTGCTGATGACGCAGAAGCTCCTGCTGCTGAAGCTGCTGAGAAAAAGGCCCCAGCGAAGAAAAAAGTGACAGCGAAGAAGGCTGCTCCGAAGAAAGAAGCTGCCGAAGACGCCGCTCCGGCTGAAGAGGCTGTTTCTGAAGCTCCTGTTGAAGCAGTCGCTGAAGAAGCATCGGTCGAAGCAGTTGCTGAAGAAGCACCTGCAGTTGAAGTCGCTGAAGCACCAGCTGAAGACGCGACTGAAGAAACAAAAGACGCTTAATTTTTTGATTTAAAGAGGACAGTATGGCTGCTATTTCAGCTTCAATGGTGAAGGAACTGCGCGAGCGCACGGGCCTTGGCATGATGGAATGTAAAAAAGCACTGGTCGAAGCCGACGGTGATCTTGAACTGGCAATTGAAAACCTGCGCAAGTCGTCTGGGATGAAGGCGGCGAAGAAAGCCGGTCGTGTTGCGGCAGATGGTGTGGTTGCCGTCGCCGTGAATGCTGGTCAAGGAACACTGGTGGAAGTGAACTCAGAAACCGACTTCGTGGCTCGTGACGACAACTTCCTGGCCTTTGCCGATAAGATCGTCAGTCAGGCCGCTGCTTCTGCATCGACTGACGTGGCCGAGTTGATGGCTGGTGATCTTGAAGACGCGCGTTCTGCACTGGTTCAGAAGATCGGTGAAAACATCACGGTTCGCCGGATCGCTAAGATCGATGCCCCTGTGGTTGGTGCTTATGTGCACTCCAATTCAAAGATTGGTGTGCTGATTGGCTTAGACGGTGGTTCGGAAGAGCTTGCAAAAGACATCGCAATGCACGTTGCTGCGGTTAATCCAATGGTTGTGAATCCAGATGATGTGGATCCTGCAATCATTGAAAAGGAAAAAGAAATCTTTGCTGCTCAAGCGGAGAATTCTGGGAAGCCTGCTGAGATCATCGAGAAAATGATCGGTGGTCGGATTCGTAAATACCTTGCAGAGATCAGCCTTGTTGAGCAACCATTTGTGAAGAATCCAGACCAGACAGTGGGCCAGTTAGCGAAAGCCGCTGGCGCTACGGTGACTGGGATGGTTCGCTTTGAAGTGGGCGAAGGCATCGAAAAAGAAGAAGTTGATTTTGCTGAAGAAGTCATGGCTCAGGCCCGAGGCAACTGATTCGGAATCGTAAAAAGGCCGCTCACGCGGCCTTTTTTTTGGAGGAAATATGGCCAAAGGTGAACGTTCAGTGCGTTACAAACGAATTTTATTAAAATTATCCGGTGAAGCCCTTGCTGGAGCCGACGGATTTGGTATCAGTCCGCAGGTGTTAGATCGAATGGCTCTGGAAATTGGTCAATTGGTTGGTATCGGTGTTCAAGTGGGTCTGGTGATTGGCGGCGGGAATTTATTTCGTGGAGCCGCGTTGCACCAAGCCGGCCTCGATCGGGTCACTGGTGACCACATGGGGATGCTCGCCACCCTAATGAATGCGCTGGCCATGCGGGACGCACTTGAGCGTTCCTCGATTGCATCGCATGTGATGAGTGCAATTCCGATGAGCGGCATGGTCGAACACTATGATCGCAGACGTGCCATGCGATATCTGGATCAAAATGATGTCGTCATCTTTGCAGCAGGAACCGGAAATCCCTTTTTTACGACCGATTCAGCTGCATGCCTTCGCGCCATTGAAGTTGACTGTGACTTGGTATTGAAAGCAACCAAAGTGGATGGAGTGTACGATTCTGACCCCGTAACGAATCCAAATGCGGTAAAATACGACGTTCTAGATTATGAGACTGTGCTGGCAAAGCAGCTAGGCGTCATGGATTTAACAGCAATTTGTTTAGTTCGTGATCATGGCATGCCAGTTCGGGTCTTTAACATGAATAAACAGGGTGCTTTGGTCTCGATCGTTCGCGGTGAGAGCGAGGGTACGTTGATTGATGAAGGAACTGATGCGTGATTAACGACATTAAAGCTGATGCTAAATCTCGAATGGAAAAATCTCTCGAGGCCCTTGGCCATGCGTTTGCCAAGATTCGAACCGGTCGAGCTCATCCATCGATCCTAGACGCCGTTCGTGTCGATTATTACGGATCGGATGTTCCCGTCAGTCAGGTGGCCAATATTTCCGTTGAAGATGCGAGAACACTTGCCGTGACTCCTTGGGAAAAAAGCATGGTTGGCGAGATTGAAAAGGCCATCATGAAATCGGATTTGGGCTTGAATCCGGCGACTGCCGGTGAGGTTATCCGGGTTCCGATGCCGGCTTTAACCGAAGAAACGCGGAAGGGCTACACCAAGCAGGCGCGTGCCGAGGCAGAGCAATCCAAAGTCTCCGTGCGTAACATTCGTCGTGACGCACTGGCGGACGTGAAAGAGTTGCTGAAAGAGAAAGAAATCACTGAAGACGATGACCGTCGAGCGGGTGATGAGATCCAAAAACTGACCGATGACATGGTAAAGCGCATCGATCAGTTACTTCAGGACAAAGAAGCCGACTTGATGGAAGTCTGAGGTTCATGACGGAACCTCGCATCCCCGGGCATATTGCCATCATCATGGATGGTAATAACCGATGGGCCAAACAGCATGGCAAACGCAAATTGTCAGGCCACGCAGCGGGGGCTGATGCATTACGGCGTGTCATTCGCAAGTGTATTGAGCGTGGCGTGCAGACGTTATCGGTATTCGCGTTCTCGAGTGAGAACTGGAGCCGACCCAAGCTGGAAGTCGATGGCCTGATGCGTTTATTCGAAAAATCGTTGAATGATGAAATCCCAGAATTGGTGGAAAATCAGATTGCCATCGAAGTGATTGGTGATCGCTCGAGGTTTTCAGAGTCACTGGTGAAGGCCATGGCGCGAGCCGAAGAGGCAACCGCTAGCGGAATGCGTTTGAAATTAAACATTCTTGCCAACTACGGCGGACGCTGGGACATTGCCGAGACCGCAAAACGTCTGGCTCATGAGGTACACCAAGGAGTGCTGATGCCAGACGCGATTGATGAGCGCGTGTTTGAACAGCATCAGAATTTGTCCGGACAAGCGAGTGTGGACTTGATGATTCGCACCGGTGGAGAGCATCGGATTTCCAATTTCTTGCTTTGGCAATCTGCGTATGCCGAACTCGTCTTTAGCGACGTCTTATGGCCCGATTTTGATGGCGAGGCGCTCGATGCCTGTTTGTTGGAGTACGCCAACCGTGAGCGTCGCTTTGGACGAACCTCCGAACAGGTCAAAGGTCACGAATGCTGAAAGCACGCGTCATCACAGCGTTGGTGCTCCTGCCAGTGGCACTGCTGATTCTTTTTGTGCTTCCGGAAGATGCGTTTGCCATGAGTGTGGGTCTCATTGTATTGGTTGGGGCTTGGGAGTGGATTCGCTTGTCAGGTCTTGTGAATCGAGTGCTGACTTGGATGCTGTTGGCGTTATTTGCCGGAATTCTGGTTTGGTCTTATCGATTGCCGCCCGTTTATGTGCCGATGCTCTTGGGTATTGGGTGTATTTTTTGGATTGGTGCGGCCGCGATGGTCATGATGTATCCGAAGAGTAAAGAACAGGTGGGCGGACAGCAGATGAAGCTCGGTTTTGGATTACTGGTTTTGATTCCAGCCTATGTCGCGCTCCTGTACCTTCGACGGCACGACGCGCATTTATTATTGATTGCCTTATTAGTCACCATTATCTGGGCAGCTGATGTGGGCGCATATTTTGTAGGTCGTCAGTTTGGTACCACCAAGTTGGCACCTAGCGTGAGTCCGGGTAAAAGTTGGGCTGGTGTGTTTGGCGGGATGGTGGTCGCGCTTGGTGTCGGCATGGTCGGCGCATCCATCGGTGAGCCGTCTGATCATTTGTTTTCCCCCGTCGCCTGGTCGGTCTTGATTGGCATTGTTGCCATGACGGTGCTGTTTTCGGTGCTCGGTGATTTGTTCGAGAGTCTAATTAAACGTGAACAAGGCGTGAAGGACTCGAGTTCGCTATTGCCAGGCCACGGTGGAGTGCTGGATCGTATTGATTCGTTGACCGCCGCAACGCCGATTTTTGCGCTGTCGGTCTATCTGACAGGATGGCCCTGGGTATGACCGAAGGGGTCGCACTTTTTGGCGCCACAGGGTCGATTGGTGAGTCGACTCTATCGGTGATCGCAGCACATCCCGAGCGATTTCATCTGGAGGTCGTCAGTGCGCATCGCTCGATCGATAAGTTGATTGGAATCATCGAACGATTTGCGCCGAAGCATGTCATTTTGACTGATCAGTCGAAGGCTGATGAGTTCATGGAAAAGCTGCCAAAACACTTCAATGGATCCTTGGCTTTCGGTGAGCACTCATTGACTGAAGCGGCAAGTGCCACCGATGTGGATGTGGTGATGGCGGCGATCGTCGGAGGTGCTGGACTCGTATCGACCTATGCTGCGGTCAGCAAAGGGAAGCGTGTTTGTCTCGCCAATAAAGAAGCTTTGGTGATGGGCGGTGACTTGATGATGGCCGAGGCCCAGAAACAAGGAGCTGTTCTGTTACCCATCGATTCCGAACATAACGCAATGTTTCAATGTTTGCCGGAATCCTACGTCGTGGGGCAGCCGATTGCGGGATTGAAACAACTGGTTTTGACCTGTTCTGGAGGACCGTTCCGAGAATGGACCCCTGAGGCAATGAGTCAAGCAACCCCCGAGCAAGCAGTGGCGCATCCGAACTGGTCCATGGGCCAGAAAATTTCCGTGGATTCTGCCACCTTGATGAACAAGGGTCTTGAGCTGATTGAGGCGACCTATTTATTTGGGGTCTCTGAGCAGGCGATTGAGGTGGTGATCCATCCGGAGTCAACAGTTCACTCGCTGGTTGAATTTGTTGATGGATCAATGCTCGCTCAGCTTGGTAGTCCTGATATGCGGATTCCGATCGCGCATGCACTCGGTTTTCCCGAGCGCCTCGATCTGAATGTTGAGCGGCTGTCGTTGACCAAATTAGCAAATCTGCATTTTGAAGCGGTTAACCACCAAGCATTTCCCGCGTTGGCCTTGGCGCGACAAGCCAGTGCAGACGGTGGTGATCGCCCAATTATTTTGAATGCAGCCAATGAAATTGCTGTGCAAGCGTTTTTGAAAGAGAGAATTCGTTTTACTGAAATTACTGAACTTGTGTCCGATTGCTTGAATCAGATCGATCGACAGCCTATATCCTCTATTGAGGATGTGCTCTCAGTTGATACGATGAGCCGTCAGATTGCTGATCAGTGGATTTTGGAGCGCGCATGATAACGACGATTCTCGCCACCATTATTGCCTTAGGGGTATTAGTGACGGTGCATGAGTTTGGCCACTATTGGGTGGCGAAACGCTGCGGTGTCCGTGTTCTCCGGTTTTCGGTGGGATTTGGGCGTGCTCTGTATACCTGGAAAGATCAGGCTGGAACCGAGTTTTGCATCGCTGCGATCCCACTTGGCGGCTACGTCAAAATGTTGGATGGACGAGAGCGAACAATTTCAGAAGACGAGCGTCACGAAGCCTTTGATCAAAAACCGGTCGGGCAACGGTTCGCAATAGTTGCTGCCGGTCCAGGCATTAACCTCATCTTTGCGGCCCTGATTTATGCCTTGATCAGCATGATTGGTGTGCAGACACCTGTTCCTGTGGTCGGTGAGCTACCCACGGTCACTGCGAGCAAAACGCGTCTTCCAGCGGAAATCGTGTCGTTTGATGGCCGTGACATGGAGTCTTGGGAGCGCATCTCGATCGCGATGGTGGATGTGATTGGCGATCAGACCACGGTTCAAGTGGGCCTACGGCCGCTCGATTCGACCATTGTCAATCAAGTCACGATGCCAGTTCCTCGGGATTTGATCACCGACGAAAGCCCGTTGGTTGCCTTTGGGGTAAGACCCTGGTCACCGCCGATTCCGGCGGAGTTGGCCCGAGTGATTGCCGGTGGAGTGGGTGAAGCCTCGGGTCTCGTTGCCGGTGATCGGATCACTGCAGTCAATGGGAACCCAGTCGCGGATTGGTCTGAGTTTGTTGCCGCCATCAAAGTTGCCTATGGCTTGTCTACCGAGTTAACTCTGAAGCGTGGCGATTTGACGCAGACGCTGACTGTGGTTCCAGAGACCCGCGAAGGCCCTGATGGACCCTATGGATTTTTGGGCGTCGCGCCAGTGGTGAAGCCCTTGCCTCCGGAGCTGATCCGGACCGTTCAGGAAAATCCGATCAAAGCGCTTTGGGTGGGTGTCGAGCGGACAGTTGAGATGAGTTGGTTGACCGTTGAGTCCATCGGCAAAATGATCACCGGTGCGTTGTCGCCGGAGAACTTGAGTGGCCCTCTGACCATTGCTAGAGTGGCTGGAGATTCGGCGAGCTCTGGTTGGTACGCCTATTTAAGTTTTATTGCTTACCTGAGTGTGAGCTTGGGTGTCCTGAATCTACTGCCGATTCCTGTGCTTGATGGCGGGCATCTGGTATTTTTCGCAGTGGAATGGTTACGAGGTAAGCCAGTCTCAGAGCAGGTTCAGATGCAAGGGATCCGTATTGGCATGGCGTTGTTGATGGGATTGATGTTCTTTGCCTTTTATAATGATTTGATGCGGTTATAGAAAAACCGTCGAACCAGGAAGTTCACACATGCGTTGTACTCTACCGCTGAGCGCTCTTGCGCTTGCTCTTGCGATTTCTGTTCATGCTGCAGAGCCCTTCCAGGCATCTGACATCCGGATTGATGGCCTCAAGCGGGTATCCTCGGGTTCTGTGTTCGATGCCTTGACCATCCAACCGGGTGATCGAGTCACCGATGCTGATATTTCAATGGCGACCCGTGCGCTGTTTGAAACGGGTTTTTTTGACCAGGTGGAAGTGCGTGCAGACGGCGATGTGCTGGTTATCGAAGTCACCGAGCGTCCCGCGGTCTCTCGCATCGATATCGAAGGCAACCAGGCGATCAAGACTGATGACCTACTCGATAGTCTGCGTCGTGCAGGGATTGTCGAGGGTGATGTGTTGAAGCGTGCAACGCTTGATCAGTTGGAACAAGCGATTCAGCGTCAATACACCAGTCGTGGTCGTTACGATGCAACCGTGAGCTCAGAGATTATTGAGCAGGACAGAAACCGTGTTGGTCTGAAAATCTCGATTTATGAAGGTTCGGTGGCCACCATTTCACGGATTGCCATTGTGGGTAATGAAGCCTTCGATGACGATACGCTGTTGGATGAAATGTCCTTAACAGAACCTGGCGTCTTTACCTGGTTCTCTGGTTCAGACAACTACGAAACCGAAAAACTGAGTGCCGATGTTGAAGCCATCCGGTCCTATTATCTCAATCGGGGTTATGTAAACGTTGAGGTTTCTGAGCCTCAAGTGGAATTATCCGAGAATTTAGAAGATGTCTTTATCACCATCACGGTGAATGAAGGGCAGGAATTCCGAGTTGGTGCAGTAAATGTCGGCGGTGACCAGCCGATTGACCTATCGGCTGCTGTTGAAGAAATGACCCTGCAGTCTGGCGAAATCTTCAGTCGCCGCCTGGTGAACGAAGCAGTCAATACCATGAGCAAAAAGCTCGGTGATGCCGGTTACGCCAGAGCGCAGGTGCGTGCGGTTCCCGAAATTAATGATGAGACTCAGACCGTTGATGTCACCTTGGTTGTGACTCCCGGACCGTTGGTCTACGTTCGTCGTGTTGAATTCCGTGGGAACACCGACACTTCGGATGTTGTGTTACGGCGAGAGATCCCGCAATTGGAAGCGTCCGTGAGTTCGGCCGCGGCCATCGAGAAAGGACGAATTAACTTACAACGTCTTGGGTTTTTTAGTCTTGTCCGAGCATCAACCCGTCCTGTTCCAGACCAGCCCGATCAAGTCGACGTGGTCTACGAAGTCAAAGAGCAGGCCTCAGGTTCATTATCAGCCAGTGTCGGCTTCAGTCAGGGTGAGGGTGTGTTACTCGGCGCTGCGGTGAGTCAGAAAAACTTCCTGGGATCTGGTAATGCCTTGTCATTCAGTTTGCAAAGCTCAAGCTCCACTAAAGAAGCGCGGTTTTCGTTCACTGACCCCTATTACACCATTGATGGGGTGAGTCGTGGTGTGGATCTGTATTTCGCGCAGACCGATTTTGATGACACAGGGACTGCGGATTACTCCACCGATGAGACAGGTCTCGGCCTGACCTTTGGGTATCCGGTGAGCAACGAATCTCGGATCAGTACAAGCTTTGCTGTGCAAAACACAAATCTTGATGCCAAAGCCAGCGGCTCACGAGCGAGCTATATTGATACCTTTTTCACTAGTGAAGGGCTCAGTAGTAGCGCAACCACTGCAGATTTCGTGGAGTATAAAGTCGGCGCCGCCTATAGTTTTGATACGTTAAACAAAGCCTTTTTGCCGACGGATGGGACACGTCATCGGTTGAGCTTCGACCTGTCGATTCCAGGATCGGATCTGGAATATTATACAGCGAGTTATCTTGGAGAAACCTATATTCCAGTGCTCGAGCAAGAAGACGTGAGTCTGAAATTTAAGACACGGCTCGGCTACGGAGACGGTGTCGGGGACTCTCAAGGGCTTCCGTTTTTGAAAAACTTCTTTGCCGGTGGTATCCGAACAGTGCGCGGTTACACCTACAACAGTCTGGGTCCAACGGATGACAACGGTGAGCAAATCGGCGGTAACGTATTGATTACAGGTACGGCCGCGTTGCAGTTCCCAATGCCCGGTGTGAAAGAGACCGATCAGGCTCGACTATCACTCTTTGGTGACGCAGGCCAGGTCTATGCAGACAATGCAGAGCTCGGCGATTTACGGTACTCCGCTGGTTTGGCATTAGCCTGGATGACCCCAATCGGTCCACTGTCCTTCACTTATGCATCGGCACTCAACAGTAAATCGACAGATGAAACCGAGGGCTTTCAGTTCTCGATCGGTTCCACCTTCTAATGCGTTATACGTTAGCTGAGCT
>OBPS01000015.1_pt1 | contig 41812 bp, 43 predicted proteins | sample 1534661 | NCBI WGS metagenome assembly OBPS01 (sample SAMEA3275493, study PRJEB22092) | marine metagenome | biome: ENVO:00000447 marine biome; feature: The site is in the outerpart of the Oslofjord; material: ENVO:00002010 seawater | collected 2014-06-20T10:00:00+00 | depth 1 m
ATCTGGGGCATGGTCCCGGCCGTCAAATACTCCACATCACACTGATATCCCTCACTCATGATCAATCCGTCGAGCCGTGCTAAAAACTCCCCACTCGCCCAGTTCATTTCACCGATCACTACTTTCCCGCAATCAGCTGCAAATGCTTGCGCACCTGACAGTAACGCACCCGCCGTTAGTGCTGCACCAATCAGTTGTTTCATGTAACCCCCAAAGGTTTTTCTCGTTTTATGTACAAAATATGTTTCACCTACGAAACGTTTATCTAGTCTACAGAAACCTTGGTATTTATACAAATTACAATAAAAACAGTTATTTATGTTATTCGTCGAAAAAATAGAAAAAATTCATGTAAAAAAATTACTTTGATGTCAAAATTTTAGACGTGAAAAATAATTGCGGTGGTTTTCCAACTGAATCCACAATACCGAAGTCAAATGAAGGAGTCGTCAAACAGCGTGCAGACACAGAATCTTGAAACAGAGGTATTAGTGGCGCTTCGGCGTATCGTCCAAGCCATTGATCAGCACTCCAGTCGACTCGGCAAAGAGTTTGGCCTGACAACACCACAATTATTGGTCTTGCAGACAGTAGCGACGACTCAAGAGCAACCCATTCGTGCGATCAGCGCTGAGGTGAACCTGTCTCAAGCAACAGTGACATCGATTGTGGATCGGCTCGAACGGCGCGGACTGCTCGAACGACAACGGTCAGGCATTGACCGACGCAAGGTCTTTTTGGTCATCACCGATGCTGGCAAAGAACTCTTAACCAAAGCCCCAAAACCACTCCAAGAAAATTTCTTGCATCGGTTCGAGCGACTCCGTGAATGGGAGCAACATCAATTGGTGTTTGTTTTGAAGCAAGTTGCAGAAATGATGGGAGCTCGCCATATCGACGCCGCTCCCCTGTTAGACCGAGGTGAAGTTACCCGCGGCCACCTGACGCCAGAAACTCCGCCTGATTCGGAGCCAACTGTCCCAGTTGGTAATCCATAAAGGCTTTTTTCAACTCGCCTTCGGTGGACAACACGAACGGTCCATGACGAGCGATTGGCTCATTGAGCGGTGCGGACGATAACAACAGTCCGCGCCCAGCCCCCTCGATTAACACACCGCCTGTTCCCTCTAATATCGCCATATCACCGTCTTCGATCGCTTCACCAGCAACTGACAACTCACCTTCAAAGCAAAACAAAATGGCCGTTTCACCGTCAGTTAATGGAATGGTTGTCTGACCGCCATTGGGTGCAACATCAACCATCAATACCGGCAGATGCGTTGTCGCAGGACCCACGTGTCCAAAGAGCTCGCCGGCCACCAAACGGTAGTCAACGCCATCTTTGTCAAACTCGGTGATCTCAGATCCCGGAATGTCTTGATACCCAGGATCAGCCATTTGCAATCGCTGCGGGAGATTCAACCAAATCTGAAATCCCCAAAGGCTACCGTCCGTTTGCTCTGGCATTTCTGAGTGCAAAATCCCTCGGCCTGCAGTCATCCATTGCACCGCACCGTCTTCCAATAGACCTGCATTCCCGTTGGAATCCCGATGACGCATTTTCCCTTTCAACATATAGGTCACCGTCTCAAACCCCCGATGCGGATGCGGAGGGAAGCCTGCAACATATCCCGACGGATCATCGTTTCGAAAATCGTCGAACATCAAAAACGGATCCACATAGTCTGCGCCAGGGACTCCAATGACTCGACGGATATCAACACCTGCCCCATCCGAGACGCGTCGACCATTAACTACTCGTGCAATTGAACGCATGACTCTTTCCTTTTTCCTGTTTGCCCATACTCTAATGCCTAAATTCACGTTTCAAAGTGCTTTGCGGCCATCAATTTCAATCCGTATTGGCACGAATCCAAGGAGCCCTCATGCCACAACTGACCTGTATCAACCCAAACGAACAAGCCATCGATGTGTCATTTGAACCGGGCGAAACCATTCTTCAAGCGACCTATCGCGCAGGTGTCGATGGAATCTTGGCAGAATGTGGTGGTGGCTGTTCATGTGCGACCTGCCATGTCATTCTGAACGAAAACTGGGATGGAACACTCGAAGCACCCAGTGTTCAGGAAGCAGATATGCTGTCTTTTGCCGTTGATCCAACACCCTATTCGCGACTCGCATGCCAAGTTCAACTGACTGATCAGCATGAGGGTTTAACGCTCGCAGTTGCCAAACGCCAATATTGATGAGACTCGGAATCGTCGGTGCGGGACAAGCCGCGTGCACACTGATCGCCGAACTAATCCGCGGCGACTTCAAAGGCGATATTTTGGTCTTTAACGGTGAACCCCACGCCCCCTACCAACGCCCGCCTTTGTCCAAAAACTGGCTTAAAACCTCCGATGACCCAACATCACTTCGGCTTCTCCCAGAACCGCTCGAAACACACCCATCGATTCAATGGATCCAAGCATCTGTTCAGTCGTTATCCCCTGATCGAGGGTTACTCACCACAGATCAAGGAACTTATTTGGTTGATCACTTGGTGCTGGCAACTGGCACAACAGCCATCAAGCCCTCGATTCCGGGGCTCGCCTCTGAATCAATTCATGTCGTCAGAACCTTGGATCATGCACAAAGACTGAAACAAAGCCTCGAGGGTGTCACCAACATCACCATCATCGGCGCAGGCTTTTTGGCCTTTGAGCTCGCCTCGAGTCTCGCAGATCCATCACGAACCATCCGGATTCTAGCCAAAGGCATCCGAGCACTCCCACAAGTCGCTGTGAAAACCGCCGACCGTCTGGTTGATCAGGCGCCCGCCTCGATCCGAGTCGGCGTTGAGATTGAACGCTTCGATGAGACCACGCAGGCCCTAGTCACAAACCATGGATCGATTCCATCCGATCTCGTCATCGCAGCCATCGGTGCGCAACCCAATGACGCACTGGCCACAGCCTGCGGCCTCGGATCAAGCGACGGCATTCCGGTCGATGAGTTCATGCAAACCGCTCACCCTAAGGTCTCTGCCATCGGCGAAGTCAGTCTTCACCACCAACCACACCTCAACCGTATTCAACGCATCGAATCGATCTCTGAAGCCAATGATTCGGCAAGCATTTGCGCCAAACGATTGCTCGGACATCCAGAGCCCTTTCAGGCGACCCCTTGGTTCTGGTCTGATCAGGGCGACGCGAAACTGCAAATCGCAGGGCTCTGTGACCGCACCGATGACGAAACCTGTTTGATTGAATCCACAACAGAGCTGGTCATGATTCGACATCAAGGCCAGCGGGTCACCGCCATTGAAGCGCTTAATTCCGCGAAAGAATTCATGGCAGCACGACGACTCTTGGATCAAGGTGATTTAGCGCTCGATGATCTTCTTCAGGCAGGCTCGGTCTTTGCCCAACTTCAGTCGTCGAGATCCTGAAGCTCACCCGGCATCTGTTTGGTTGAAGAGACGCCTAACGTTTTTAATTGCTCGGCTCGACGCACCAAATTGCCGCGGCCAGTCGATAGGCGCTGACCTGCTTTCTCAAAGGCCTCTTGAGACCGCCTGATCTTATCGCCCACATCTTGGAAACTTTCGGCAAACAACACGAACTGATCGTAAAGCTTACCGCCAAGATCGGCGATTTGCCGCGTGTTTCGATTTTGATGCTCGATCCGCCAGACATGCTCGACCGTCCGCAATAATGCCAACAAGGTCGAGGGGGAAGCGATCACCACTCCTTGGGCGAGTGCATCGGTAAATAATTGCGGATGCGTTTCGAACGCTGCTGAAAACGCAGGCTCAACCGGGACAAACATGATGACAAAATCAACGGTCGTGATCCCAGGAAGCCCAGCATAATTCTTCCCTGATAACCCACGAACGTGCGCTTTCAGCGAGTTCGCATGTGCCTTTAAGGCATCGAGTCGTTCAGTATCATCCACCGCAGACATGGCACGTTCGTAGTCTTTTAACGACAGCTTCGCATCAACGATCAAACACTTCTCATCCGGCAACGAGATCACCACATCTGGCTGCAATCTCGACCCTTCCTCGCCGGTAAAACTTTGCTGTCTCGAATACTCATACCCTTCGCGAAGCCCAGAGGTGCTCAAGACTTGCTCGAGCACCAGTTCACCCCAATTCCCAGCGGTTTTGTTCTCACCTTTCAGTGCCCGCGTTAAATTGATCGCATCTTCAGACATCTTCTGATTGAGCGCTTTTAAGGACACAATCTCCTGGCGGAGCGATACACGATCACGCGTCTCGTTTTCGTAGACTTCGTTAATCCGCTTTTTAAACGTATCGAGCTCGGTTGACAGCGGTTTTAAGATTTGCGTCAGCGAGTCACTATGTTGTGAGGTCAATTCTTTCGCGCGTTCATTCAACAGCCGCTGAGATAGGGCTTCAAACTCAGCTTTCATCAACGCGGTTTTTTGATCCAAATCGGTATTGGCTTCTGATCGGGCAGCAAGTTCAGCTAACTCAGCTTTCGCGGACAGCCACAATTTTGCAAAGTAGGCAGCGAACCCGACACCGAGAACTGCAATAACCGCCAATACCCCTGTGATTTCCATGTCTCAGATCTCCTCGTCCTCCGGTATGATGACATCCCAACGACAACCTCACCACCGGAGTCTTGATGGCAGATCGTGAAGATCATTTGTTTCAAACGCCTTTTGCTGGCGTTGGCGAATTTCGTTTCGACGAGAAGGTCGCTCAAGTGTTCCCCGATATGATTCGGCGAAGCGTCCCAGGCTATGGACAGGTCATTGGATCAAGTGCATTAATCGCCAAGCGCCATGCCAAACCCAATACCGCCATCTATGATCTCGGTTGTTCGTTGGGCGCGACAACACTGGCGATGGCCAACCAAGTGAGAACGGAAGGTTGTCGAATCATTGCGGTTGATAATTCCGAAGCCATGCTGACCCAAGCTCGACAGACGATGTCCGATCGCCTGCTTGATCCCTTACCCATCGAATGGGTCTGTCACGACATCGTTGAGATGCCCTTTGAACCCTGTTCAGTCGTTGCCTTGAATTTCACATTACAGTTCATCGCGCTGGAAAAACGCATGCAACTACTGGCGTCAATCAACGAAGCCTTAGTGCCCGGAGGTGTTCTTATTTTGGCGGAGAAAGTGGTGCTTCAGAACACGAAGTCTCAACAAGCACTGACGGAATTGCATCTCGATTTCAAACGCGCCAACGGATATTCCGAACTCGAGATCGCAGGAAAGCGTCAAGCCATCGAAAATGTCTTGATCCCAGAAACCTCAGAGGCACACATCAGCCGGCTCCACAACGCCGGATTTTCCGAGGTCACCGAATTTTTTCACTGCCTCAATTTTAAAGCTTGGATGGCAGTTGCATGATTGGAATTGACCATGCGTGGACGCACCAAGATCTCCCATGGCTTGAAGCATTGGTCAATACGCATCAACCCCTGATTCATCGACGACTCAGTCATGGTGACTTGACTCGTTGGTCAAAGGCGCTCGCAGAAACACCCACCATCGAATCCGATCAGGCCATGTTTGGACGCTTCGTGGGTCTAGCCTCCATTCCACCCGATGCTGAGGCGTCGCTCCGATCAGTCCTCGAAGGATTGATGCCCTGGCGCAAAGGTCCATTTCAATTTGGTCCGATTCATTTAGAGACCGAGTGGCGTTCTGATCTGAAATGGGATCGACTGCAAGCCCATCTCGATCTCAACGGTCATCGTGTCCTGGATGTTGGCTCGGGCTCTGGCTATCACTTATGGCGGATGCTTGAGGCAGGTGCGTCAGAGGTCTTGGGCATTGATCCGAGCGTGTTATTTCATTGCCAATTCGCCTTGGTCAAGCACCTCCTCGGTAACCCGAAGGCTGCATCTCTGCCTGTCACTCTTGAAGAGTTCGATGCAGGGATTCTTGCCTTTGATACGGTATTTTCGATGGGTGTGCTGTACCACAGAAAAGACCCAATCCATCATCTTGAGCAATTAAAGCGATGGATCAAACCAGGTGGCCAACTCATCCTTGAGACCTTGGTGATCGACGGCGATGAGACTGCCTGTTTGCTTCCACCGGATCGATACGCCCGGATGAATAACGTCTGGTTTTTACCCTCAGTTGCCGCTTTATCCCGGTGGCTCAGTCGTGTTGGGTTTCAAGACATCGAGTGCCTTGATGTCTCGATCACCACCACCGACGAACAGCGGAGAACTGACTGGATGCGATTTGAATCCTTTGAGCATGCGCTAGATCCCAACAATCCCGATCTGACTGTGGAAGGACTCCCGCGACCGACACGTGCAGCGCTCCGCGCTATCCTCCCCCAAGCCTGATCGAACCTCGCGTTTGCGAGCAAAATTATGCGACAATCGCGCCTTTCCCGACTGATGTCTCTGGAGTGACTTCAATGTTCCAACTCGACCTGGCTCCCGCCGATCCCATCCTTGGCCTCACTGAAACCTTTAAAGCAGATACTCATCCTGACAAAATCAATTTGGGTGTTGGCGTTTATCAGGACGCCACAGGTCAAACGCCGATCTTAGAAGCCGTCAAGCAAGCCGAGAGACGCTTGCTTGAGACTGAAACTAGCAAGAGCTACCTCTCGATCCCAGGTGTTCCGGAAGTCGCCAGCCATACGCAAGAACTTCTCTTCGGAGAGGGTCATGCCATCATTCGCGAAGGCCGTGCAAAAACCGCGCAAACTCCTGGTGGGACTGGTGCCTTACGTGTAGCCGCCGACTTTTTACAACGCGCAAGACCTCAAGCAACCGTCTGGCTTTCCAATCCAAGTTGGGCCAATCATCGCACCATTTTTGAGGCCGCCGGCTTCCCTGTGAAGGATTACCGTTACTACGATCGAGCGTCTCAAGGCCTGAATGGCGAAGGCTTCATGGCTGACTTAGAAGGCGTCGCCGATGGCGACGTCCTGATCCTTCACGGTTGTTGCCACAACCCATCCGGTATCGATCTTGACCAAGCCGCCTGGGAAGCGATCGCGCATCAGGCGACTGCGAAAAATTTGGTTTGTCTGGTCGACTTTGCCTATCAAGGATTTGGTGAAGGCTTAGAAGAAGATCGATCTGGTCTTCATGTTCTGCTCAACGCAGGCTTAGCGGTTTTGGTTGCCAGCTCGTATTCCAAGAACTTCGGTCTGTACAACGAGCGAATCGGCGCAATTACCGTTGTGGAAGAGACTGCTGAAGAAGCGGTCAATGCATTCAGTCATATTCAAGCAGCAATCCGAGCCATTTACTCAAGCCCACCTGCTCATGGCGGCAAGATTGTTGCAACCATCCTCGGTGATGAGTCGTTGAAAGCACTGTGGATTCAAGAGTTGGCTGAGATGCGCGCTCGGATCAAACACATGCGCCAAGCCTTTGTACAGGGCATGACTGATCGCCAGCAAACCGTTGACTTCGATTTTATCAACCACCAAAAAGGGATGTTCAGTTTTTCAGGGCTCAGCCAAGACCAAGTCCTGAAACTTCGTCATGACAATCACATCTACATCGTCGGCTCTGGTCGCATCAATGTCGCAGGAATCACGCCTGCGAATATCGATCCCCTCTGCGACGCGATTGCGAAGGTCCTTTGATGGCGCACTACGATGTTTATGGTCTCGGCAATGCCCTTGTTGACACCGAATACCACGTCTCAGATGCGCTGCTTGAGGCACTGGGCGTCGAAAAAGGCATGATGACCTTGATCGATGATTCGCAGTTGATCGGTCTCGAAGAGCAACTGCGTAATCAGGCCGTCTTGAAAAAACAGGCGTCCGGAGGGTCTGCCGCGAATTCATTGATTGCTGCGGCCAACTTTGGATCTCGCGTGTTTTATAGCTGCAAAGTCGCCGACGATGAACTGGGTGCTTTCTATCACCAAGACTTAGTCGAATCCGGGGTCGCCACCAACCTTGATCAAATCCGAGAAGCGGGCACGACCGGCCGCTGCTTGGTCATGGTGACCGACGATGCGGAACGGACGATGAATACCTTTCTGGGAATCACTGGTGACCTGGGTGCCCATGAGCTTGACGAAGACGCCCTGAAAGCTTCTGACATGCTCTACATTGAAGGCTATTTGGCCAGTTCCGAGAAGGCGCGAGAAGCCGCGATCCGCGCGCATCAAATCGCTAAAGAAACAGGCATTAAGATCGCACTGACATTCTCAGACCCCGCCATGGTTACCTATTTTAAAGATCAAGTCACAGACATGGTCGGTGATGGTGTGGACTTACTGTTTTGTAACGAGCAGGAGGCCATGACTTGGACTGGACAGGCATCCATTGAAGACGCACTGTCAGCACTCTCAAATACTGCGAGGCAATGGGTATGCACCCGCGGCAAAGATGGTGCCTCGGTGTTTGATGGACAGACGCGCATCGATGTTCCTGGTCGGACTGTGACACCCGTTGATACGAACGGTGCCGGCGATATGTTTGCAGGGGCGTTTCTGTTTGGACAAGCCAATGGCTGGGATTTTGAACGATCTGCACGCTTTGGCGTACATGCGTCGGGATACTTAATTACGCAGTATGGACCGAGGCTCGGACTGGCAAGCCATGCGGTCCTTCTTGAGGAATTTGAGGCGACTCAATAAGTCGCCTCACACCATCACAATTGGTGGCGGTTGATGAACTTCCAAAGCATCGGGAGTGTTGCGGTCGCCAATGCCACCTTGACCAAATCACCGAATAAAAATGGCGTCATCCCAAAAGCGACGGCCTTCTCCATGCCCACGAAATTCGAGAGCCATACCAATCCGCAGGCATAAATGACAACGTTACCCGCAACCATCGCAACCGCAGTTCCAATTGCAGAGCGGTCCAACCCACGCTCAGCTAGCCAACCGGTGACCGCGGCCGCTAACGCAAAGCCCACGAGATATCCACCGGTAGGACCAGCCATGTACAACAGACCAAGGCCTTTTTCAGGTGTTCCAGCAAACACTGGCAATCCCATGGCTCCTTGAGCCAGATACGCCAACACCGTGGCAAAGCCCATCCGCCAACCGAAAGCAACACCAATCAACAAGACCACTAACGTCTGAAGGGTCATTGGGACTGGATAAAATGGAACCTGAACCTTCGCTGACAGCGTCAAGACCATTGAACCGGCTAACACCAAAAGGAGTGTCCGCACCTGGCTCTGACCCCTGTCCATCAGTGCATCAATCAATACCAAACGCTGTGCTTGCAACATACTTCTACCTTTCAACATGAAACATTTTCAGGGCATTGAAGAGCAAATTGGAGGACTCGTCAATTCTATGAAGGTCACAAAACTTTACAGCGAACCCTGCATCCAGTGTCAAAACAAGACTCGACAGTTATTGTGTCATCTCTGTCGGCGGCATCTCCAAGTCGGACCATTCGAGATCAATTCACTCACAGAAGCCTGGTTTCTCGGCAATGAGACCATCATGCAACTCATCCGTCACTACGATCGAACTGGCCAACGCCGGGCTCTCAGTCCAATCGTGCAAAAGATCATCCCTCTCCTTCCGAGACAAGCCAGGGTTTGGATCGCGCCCTCTGATGACTATGTCTTAGATGCTCTGGTCAAAACAATCATGGACCATGACCCAGCCCATGCAGTCACGACGCGGCATCGCCATGGCTTCAGACAGATTCAGCTATGTCGTTATCCACCAAAGGAACCCACTCAACCGACGCTCTGCCTCATGACCCATTAATGGGAATTCACCAAAGGCCATGGAGGGTCTGGGCTAAAGCCGAGGCAACGAAAGACATTTAGGGTGGAGCGAATGGTGCCGTCTGGCATCACCTGCGACACTTCTCCTAGGTCTTGAAACTCAAGACAACGCCTGGCCAATTGCTCAGAGTACTGGCCGATGTGAACCAATGAAGGGTAAGGACGATTCAACACATCCCAATTGTCATATTGGTTTCGTCTGCGTGTCACGCTCGGAATCACTTGCCCTGTTGGCGACAGATATCGCCGATCATGATCGATATCCGATGGCCAAAAATATAAGGCCCAGGCCAACGTTGAGTAATGATCGGTGGTCACTACCTCTGTCGGACCCGCGCGCTCGGCAGCCGCCTCAACTACACGATCCCAACCTCTGATCTTTTGAAACGGATCCTGGTTCATACTTAATCCCAATGCATAGGGATAAATCAGTGCGACCAAAATGCCCATCTGAACCGTGCCCGCAATCAAGGTATTGGCGGGGGACCAACGCATCCGCATCGCAAAAATCATCAACAACACAGGTACAAGAGGCAACACCCAGTTTAAAAGCACTTCGCCCATGAATCCTTTGATGACAAACAGCACAATGAGTGCGCAGAAACTGTATCGAAGCATGTCCCGAACCGCTTCTTCACGTTCGTTCGCCAAATCATCAAGCTTGACCTTTAACCCACCAAACAGTGACAAAAGCATGACCGGAATCGCTGAGATCAGGACGATTGGAATCCAATCAATCGTATGCCAAAGGCTATCGTTCTCGGAATCCACATGGCCAAACTCATGCGAGAGGTGGGCAAACTCATGATCTAAATTCCACAGAATCCAAGGAGTCATGACAAAGCCACATAAGAGCGCCCCCAGATAGGGCCCCGGGGTAAAAATGAGTCGCGGACTTCGTATCACGACCCAAGGCAAGATCGACAAAGGCACCAGTGCGATCGATAACTTCGCAAGCGCCCCCAAGCCAAGCGAGGCACCCAGTAACAGCCACCAAAGCTCAGTTTGCTGGTTCGGTCGACAATGCAAAATCGAGGCAAACGCACACAAGGCCAACAACATGAAAAAGAGTAGCCAAATATCCGTGGTATGCACCATGCCCAACGCAAAAATCATCGGACTGGTGGCAAAAAGGATCAATAATCGACGCCCAGCCTCTTGGTCAAAACCGGCAAGTCGACCCAACCACACCAAAAGAACACCGGATAGTAGCCAAGCAATCCAGGCGGGAAGCCTGACTTGAACCAGTTGTGGAAGCCACTCGATCCCATGGGTGAGCGACTGAACCGCTGTCACCAACGGGCCTTTGGTTTGGTAACTTAAATCTGGATGGGCAAGCCAAGTGGTGTATTGCGCTTCATCAAAATGGACCGGAACAGCGCCAAGGCTCAAGACAATGAGCCCGACCAAACCAACCAAAAGAATCCAAATGCGCACTTACAGATTTTGCTCCGCATAAGAGGCCAGACGTGAGCGCACGACACCTTCCAAATGCTGTGTTGAGGCTCCCGACCAACCCTTGAATCGTTCAACCACATAGGTCAACCCGGAGGTTAACGCGGTGAGATAGTTGCTGTCGATCTGCGCAAGATTCCCCAAACACACAATTTTTGAGCCTTTGCCACACCGAGTAATGATGGTCTTGAGTTGCTGCGGGGTTAAATTTTGTGACTCATCCAGCAAAATCATCGCATCCTGAATCGAGCGACCCCGAATAAAATTCAACGATTTAAACTGAATATTGCCTTTTTCCAGGGCAAATCGAATCGACGCTTCCGGATTATCATCATGCTCATGAAGTGCCTCTAGATTGTCATGAATCGCCGCTAACCATGGCATCATTTTTTCTTCTTCCGTGCCTGGGAGGAAACCGATATCTTCCGCCACAGGTGGCGTCGACCGGGTGACCACAATCTTCGAGTAGCGTTTTTGCTCAACCACCATCTCAAGTGCGCAGGCCAGTGATAATAGCGTTTTTCCAGACCCTGCCGCCCCAATCAATAGGTTCAGATCAAGGCCTGGGTCCAACAAGGCATGCATTGCCATTCCCTGATACACATTGAGCGGACGAATACCCCAAGCTTCCATCTCTTCCAGTCGATGACGACCAATATCCAACAACACCACAGAATCGTCTTCGATTTGACTGATGCGTGCGGCGAACTCATCGGTGGAATCAATCACATACTGATTGGCATAAATTTCTTCCGTAAATATCGTCTTCGGGACTCGATGGTAGGTTTTCGCCCCTTCGCTCCAAGAATCCACATCGGACACCAACGTCCAAAATTCAGTGTCAAATTCCAAGTGACCCGACGGGAGCAATTCCACATCGCTGACCAACTGATCTCGCCGATAATCCTCGACGCGATTCAAACCGGCGCCCAAGGCTTTTAAGCGCATATTGATGTCTTTGGTCACTAGGATCACTTCTCGCGATGGATCGCTATTTTGAATCTCAAGCGCGCAATTAATGATCCGGTTGTCATTGGACTCAATGTCATCAAGCCGACCTTTTGATTCATCAGCGAGCGGTGAGCGATGAATCGCTAAGGTCCCCAGTTGCGTACCACTGTCTCCCTTCAAGGCAATTGGGATCTCGACTCCACGCGCGATCGCCTCTGGGGTCGAATGCCCGAGCACCTCATCAATCATCCGAATCGCCGAGCGTGCTTCAGCAGCGACATTTTTCTTCCGATCTTTAATATCATCCAGCTCTTCAAGGACAGTCATCGGAATCACCGCTGCATGTTCATGAAAATTGAATACACTCATCGGATCATGCAGAAGAACGTTAGTATCAAGTACGAAGGTTTTTTTGGTCATGGAATGGCGGGCCCCAGGCAAGTCATTAACAGTATTACTATGGCAGAGTGTCACGTTTAAATCACAATTCGATGACACTATATGACATTCAAACATCACAACGTGACTAGGGAGTACAGGATGAACCGATCAATCCTCACAGCAATCAGTATCAGCCTTTTAACAGTGGGGCTCACTGGTTGCGTCTCAGGGCTTCAGGGCAGCACCTATTCGAGGTCAGAAGCCCGACAAGTCCAAGAAGTCGAATTTGGCACAGTCTTAAGCACCAACCCTGTGGTGATCGAAGGCAAACAATCCGGAGCAGGGCAATTACCCGGCGCCATCATCGGCGGGGTTGCGGGATCATCAGTTGGCGAGGGCAAAGGCCAACAAATCTTTACGATCCTGGGTGCAGTCGGCGGTGCGGTCGTCGGAAGCATGATTGAAGAACAAGCCACGCGAACACAGGGCCTCGAACTCACCATCAAGATGGACTCAGGAAAAACCCTTTCGATTGTGCAGGAAGTCGATAACGTTAACGTCTTCCGTGAAGGACAGCGGGTTCGGGTATTGACACAAGGGGCACTGGCTCGCGTCTCACCGGAATAAATGCTCTAACGCCTCCTCAAGATCAGGGTGATCAAATTGAAAACCCTGATCGAGCGCGCGCTTTGGGATGACCGCCTGTCCTTGAAATAACAAATCCGCAAGTTCCCCCAACACCATCCGCATCGGAAATTCAGGCACTCTAAGAACGGTTGGACGTTTCAGCACACGACCAAAGGTTTGGGTGAATTCTTGATTACTCACCGGGTGTGGACTGGTGGCGTTATAGGCGCCGGCATCAGGAGTCCCAGACGTCAGCCAACGGATCATGGCCACTAAGTCATCCCGATGAATCCATGAAAACTGTTGGCGACCGTTCCCTAGAGGCCCACCGAGGCCGAGCTTAAATGGCAACTCCAGGCGGCCCAAAAACCCACCCGGACGGCCAAGCACGACGCCGATTCGTAATTTGTAAACTTTGGTTTGATCAGTCTCCAGCCGATCGATTGACGCCTCCCAATCTGCACACAAACGGGCCGCAAAATCCCATCCAGGCGCATGGTCTTCGGTGACTTCCTGAGTCTGGGGTCCATAGTAACCAACAGCACTTCCTGAGATCACCACAGATGGCTCACCGGGGAGCGAATTGAAATGCTTGACTAACGCATCGGTCACCGCGATCCGAGACGCGCGCAGGACTCGCTTTCGGCGATCGGTCCATCGGGAATCCGCAATCCCTTCACCGGATAAATTAATCACGTACTCAGGCATGGCTGTAACCTGCTCTACGTCACTGATCCACTGGATCGATGCAGCAATTGTCGAGAACCGTTTGGCCGCCTTGTTCGGATCACGCGTCAGGCAGATCAGCGAATGACCATCATTCAGCAATGCAGGCAGCAGCGCGTCGCCCACAAACCCAGTAGCACCGGTTAAAAGAATTTGCGCCATGATCACTCCCCCCATTGCGACTGACGATTGGTTTCGTCACACTGACAGTGTTTGGGCAAAGAGGTGCATGTGCAAGGCATCAGCGACATTATCAAAAGAATCGCGATCATCGGATGCGTAGCCATGGGCACGGTAACAGCGGCGACCGCTGATTCCTTTACCCGAGCATGGGTCTCGGTCGAACGAACCGGAAAAATCAGTCACGCACTGAAAAATGCCTGGCAAGACTCCCCGCTCTATCCCGAACTCATCGCTGAGTCGACAGAAAAACGTCTGGGATCGATTTCTGCGCAAGACCTCGAAACTTTAATGGCGCAATATCCCGATAGTGCAGCCATTGCCAATCTGCGTTGGAAAAAGCTATTTCGACTCGGCCGAGCCAACTGGCACAAAGACTTTCTCTTTCTCTATCGACCAACCGATAGCGTTGAGCTGAATTGTTACAAGCTCGAAGCGCGCTACCGCCTCAAGCAAGCCAAAGATGCCGATCATCGCGAGGCTGTTCGCTTGTGGACCCATGGAAAAAGCCAGCCAAAAGCCTGCGATACCCTGTTTTCATTGATTCAACAACGTGGATTGATCACGAAGGAAGTTCGTCTTCGCAGGATTGATCATGCACTGGAGAAACGTCAGCTTCAGTTGGCGAGATGGCTTGCCAAGCCCTTGGATCAATCTGCCACCAAGCACATCAATGCTTGGGCTCAGGCGCGCAGGCAACCTGCTGCATTTTTGACCAAACAAGCTGCCCAATTTCCAGAATGGGTGGATATGGCCGCATCACGACTCGCGAGCCGCAATCCCGACCGACTCCTCGAATTGATCAAAAATCGAGAGATTCCTGATGCTGTCAGAGAACAGGCCATTTTAGGCGCAGCACGGACCATGGCGATCAACTTAGATCCCGCGGCTGCTCCACTGCTTCGCATGGACCTTCCATCACACCCGATCTTGAACCATTGGCGGGTGCGATATTTTATTCACTTCCAAGAATGGGCCGATGTCCTGACAGCAATTTCTCAACTCGCCCCAGAAGAGCGCAACGAAATTGAATGGAATTATTGGGCCTCCCGAGCATTGGCGATGACCGGAAACTCAGATCTCGCATTTGAAGGATTTCGCAAGGTTGCCGAATCCAACTCCTGGTATGGATTCTTAGCTGCTGACTATCTGGGGATTGCTTACAACCTCGCACCAAAAACCAAACGCCCACCCGAAACATTGATCGCAAAGGTCAATGAGAGAGCCGATGTCACCGTCGCGCGGCTCTTGTTTGAAGAGGGGCTAACCGTCATGGCTCGCAGACAATGGGACTTTGTCACGGGACGATTGGATGAAGAAGAACAAAAAGCAGCAGCTGTCCTTGCCAACCGCTGGAATTGGCACTCACGGTCTGCAGTCACCGCCCATCAATCAGGACTCACCGATGATTACGAACTACGCTACCCGCTCGCTTTTGAGAAACCCCTGAAGAATGCGGCCAAACGCCACGATATTTCGCTATCTTGGCTGTCTGGGCTGATGCGGTCAGAAAGTCTGTTCATGCATGACATCCGAAGTCCGGCTGGCGCCCTTGGACTGATGCAAGTGATGCCAAGAACTGGTCGCCAAACCGCCAAAGAGCTCAATCTCAGATGGCGGGGCAATAACACCCTCATCAATCCATCCACGAATATCCGGATCGGCAGTTATTATCTGGCCAAACAGCTCGAACGATTTGGCCATCCAGCTCTGGCCACAGCGGCTTATAATGCGGGACCGCATCGTGTGAAACAGTGGATGCCCGATGAATCGATGCCTCTGGATGCCTGGGTGGCTTCGATTCCCTTTACTGAAACTCGAAATTACGTTCAACGTGTACTCTCCGCACAAGTGATCTACGAGTGGCGCTATAATGGTGCAATCACGCGGTTGGAATCAGTCGCAGCATCGCAAATTACAAAAAAGGAATAACCCATGGATTGGCTAGTCCAAGTCGAACAGGGCTCACTTGGCCTTGGCGCCTTGATCGTGCTTCTATCATTTGCGTTCTATATCAAGCGAACAGGTGATTATAAAGCCGTGATCTTTTTCTGGCAGAAACGTCTCGAGTTGACCCGCCAGGAATTTGTCGTGAACCGGATTGGTCTTGGCCTCATGATCTTGGGTGTCGTTGTGCGACTTGTTTACCACACCTTCTTTATCGGAGCCTGAGGATGTCTGATTCAAACACCACACCATCATTTGAAGCAAAACTCGCAGAGCTCGAGGCGCTTGTCCGCCAGATGGAACAAGGGTCCATGCCACTGGACACCTCTCTGGAAGCCTTTGAAAAAGGCGTCAAGTTAGCGAAAGAGTGTCACGCAATCCTGGATACGGCTTCTCAGAAAGTCACTGAAATCAAACAGTCTGGCGAAGAAGCGCCTTTTGATCCGGAGGCCTGAACGCATTGGATGAAGATTGGCTCGACCACATCCGAATTCGGATTGATGCAGCATTAGACCATGCACTTGGCACCCATTTGGGCGACTCCAAGCTCTTAGAGGCCGCCAGATATAGCGTCCTTCGGGGCGGTAAACGTTTGCGCCCGGCATTAGTCTATGCGGCAGCCGAAGCAGTCGGCGCCTCCCAAGATTCGGCAGACGCAGCTGCGATCTCGGTTGAACTGCTCCACGCCTACTCACTGATCCATGATGATTTACCCGCCATGGATGATGACGCATTACGCCGGGGTCAACCCACAACGCACATCGCCTTTGATGAGGCGACCGCTATTTTGGCGGGTGATGCACTGCAGGCACTGGCCTTTTCGATTCTTGGTCAAGACGATTCGCGAACCGATGCCCACCGCGTGAAACAACTCAGGCTCTTAGGTGATGCTGTGGGGTTTCAAGGCATGGCCTTGGGGCAAGCCATCGATTTGGAATCGGAAGGCAAGGCAGTCTCTCTTGATGCCTTAAAGGCGATGCACGCGAAAAAAACCGGTGCACTGATCACTGCCAGTCTGCTGATGGGCGCGGCCTGTGGCGAACCGAGCGACTCTGACTGGGATGCACTCACAGAAGCCGGTGAAGCGATCGGTTTAGCCTTTCAGATCCAGGATGACATTCTCGATGAGACCGTTTCGACAGAAACGTTAGGAAAGACACAGGGTCGCGACCAAATGCTCGGTAAATCGACCTTTCCAAGCTTGATGGGCATCGAAGCCAGTGGACAAGAAGCTTCTGCATTAGTCGAAATTGCCCTCAACGCCCTTGCGCGGATCGACAAAGACACCACCATGTTAGAAACATTAGCGCGATTAAGCGTGGAGCGAACGAATTAATGCCATCCATGAAACTCTTCCACACGATCCCGGGTGAACGCCCGAGTATTCCATTACTGGAAGGCATCAACTCACCGAATGATCTGCGTTCATTACATCGAGACCAACTCCGGCAGGTGGCTGATGAAGTCAGAGAGTATCTGCTGTACTCCGTTGGCATCTCAGGGGGCCACTTTGGGGCCGGGCTTGGAGTGGTCGAACTGACTGTGGCCTTGCATTTCTGTCTGGACACACCCTTTGACCAACTGGTTTGGGATGTTGGTCATCAGGCCTACCCGCACAAAGTCCTGACTGGGCGTCGTGAACAGCTCACCACCATCCGCAAAGAAGGAGGCCTCGCAGCCTTCCCAGATCGCAAAGAAAGCCCTTACGATACCTTTGGCGTTGGACACTCGAGCACCTCCATCAGTGCTGCCCTTGGAATGGCACTGGATGCGAAAATCAATCAATCCAGTCGTCGGCATGTAGCGGTGATTGGTGATGGCGCTTTAACGGCAGGCCTCGCTTTTGAGGCGCTCAACCATGCTGCGAGTGAAAAAGCCAATCTGCTTGTGATCCTTAATGATAACGACATGTCGATTTCAAGAAATGTCGGTGGTATTCGGGATTACCTCGCCAAACTCCTGTCATCCAAAGCCTACACACGAAGCCGTGATGAGGCCCGAAAACTGCTCGAACCCCTGCCGCCACTGGCCCAGTTTGCCAAAAAGACCGAAGAGCATCTCAAAGGAATGGTCAGCCCAGCCACACTCTTTGAAGAGATTGGGTTTAACTACATCGGGCCCATCGATGGCCATGACATCACAGGTCTTGTCACCACATTGCAAAATATGAAGGACCTTTCTGGGCCACAATTCCTCCATGTGGTCACACAAAAAGGCTGCGGTTTTGTGCCCGCCGAAGATGATCCCATCAAATATCACGCAATCGGAAAACTCAAAGCCAAATCAGACTCCGAAGCAACACCGAAACCAACCTACTCGAATATTTTTGGCCAGTGGTTATGTGACATGGCCGAACAGGACTCACGACTGGTTGGCATCACGCCTGCCATGCGCGAAGGCTCTGATCTGATTGAATTCTCGAATCGATTTGCTGATCGTTACTACGATGTCGCCATTGCCGAACAACACGCAGTCTGCCTTGGTGCAGGATTGGCCACACAAACCAGCAAACCTGTGATTGCCATTTACTCCACCTTCTTGCAGCGCGCCTATGATCAGGTGATTCATGATGTCTGTGTGCAAGGGTTGGATGTGACCTTCGCCATTGATCGAGCAGGCCTCGTCGGTGAAGATGGGCCAACCCATGCGGGTGTCTATGACTACGCATATTTACGAACGCTTCCTGAAATCATCATTGCAGCACCCTCCAGTGAGGCCGAGTGCCGCTTACTCCTCTCAACCTGTTATCAACATCCAGGCCCAGCTGCTGTGCGCTATCCGCGAGGTCAAGGGCCTGGTGAATTGCCAGATGGTAGCCTCAATACGGTCGATGTCGGAAAAGCGGTCGTTCGTCGCGAAGGACAGTCTGGAATCGTCATCTTAGGCTTTGGATCGCGCGTGTTTGCAGCTCTCGAAGCAGCCGACACCTTGGATGCCACAGTCATCGATATGCGCTGGGTCAAACCACTCGATGAGGACACCTTAAGACAACATGCCGACGCCAAACTCATCGTCACGGTTGAAGAGCATCAGCGCATGGGTGGGGCAGGATCTGCGGTTGGTGAATTTTACGTGGATCAAGGCTTGTCCGTCGCCTTACTCAGTTTAGGCCTTCCTGATCGGTTTGAAGCTCACGGTAAGCCTGAAGCAATGCTTGAGCGCGTCGGACTCGATGCTCGCGGCATCACCGCCGCGATTTTAGAGCGGCTTAGCTAAAATTTTCAGATTGGCTGAGTAAGTGACCCAGCCGATTCAGTTTGGTTTTCAGATAGTTCTGATTGTGCGGCGTCAGACCTGTCTCGATCGAATGCCGTTTCACCACTGATATCCCAAGTGACTCCAGTGCCTCAACTTTTCTTGGATTATTGGTCAATAATTCGACCTCTGTGACACCAAAATGACGCAACATCGGTCCAACAATCGAATAATCACGCTGGTCCGCTGCAAAGCCTAGGGCTTCATTGGCATCCACAGTATCTGCCCCTTCATCCTGTAAGTGATAGGCACGAATTTTGTTGAGAAGACCGATACCGCGACCTTCCTGGCGCAAATACAAAATGATCCCCGAGCCTTTCGCCGCAACAGCCGCCATGGCATGCTCAAGCTGCGCGCCACAATCACAACGTTGAGAAAACAGCGCATCGCCCGTCAAACATTCCGAATGCACTCGGATCAATACCGGTTGTTCATGGCCTGGATCGCCCATCACCAGACACACATGCTCCTTGCCAGATTCGGTTTCCCGAAATCCATGCATGTCAAAGGTGCCCCATTGGGTCGGGAGTTGGCAGTTGTCGATGTGTTCGATGGTCATGGTCTTATCCTGAGTGGCCGCTAAGCATACCAAAGACCAGCGCAAGAATAAGAACATATCCGCCCGCCACCACGTCATCCATCAAAACACCCCAGGCACCAGGGAGATGTTTTTCACACCAAGAGACAGCCCAAGGCTTGGCGATGTCGAATACTCGAAAACCAATAAAGCCAACAACAAGACCAATCCCGACAGACGCCTCCGTAAAGGCATTGATTCCAAAGGCGGCAAGCCACATACCGGCCCATTCATCAATGACGATCTGACCGTGATCAGGCTCCCCAAGTCGACGGCCAGCCTCAGGAATACTCCAAATCGAAAGCGCACAAAGCGCCACAAAACCAAGTCCCCAAACGAAGAAGGATGCATCCCAAACCACGATCAGCAAAGGCAGTATGCCGAGCGTTCCAGTGGTTCCTGGGGCCTTCGGAGACAGCCCGCTCCCAAGCCCAACGGCAACCCAGAATTTCAGTTGATTCATCGACTGTGATCCCATCCCAACTGCCAAGATGCAGGCAGTGGCTGCCCATCCAAGAGGATAGATTCATTCTCTGGCTGCACAACCAGACCAATACGATGCCCACCTTCAGGGACTCGCGCCGTCGAGGGAATCGATGCTAAGAGACAATAATCATCACCACCGGTAAGTGCATATTCGAGTGCTGTTTGAGTACCCAGTCGGTCGACTAAATCCGCACACAGCGGAATCATCTTAGATTGCAGTTTGATCGACGCGGGTTTCTTCGCTCGCTCGACCAAATGCATGAGATCCTGACAAAGGCCATCAGAAATATCGATCATGGCACTCGCCACATCACGCAACGCGATACCGAAATCGAACTGTGGCTCAGGACGCCAATAGCGCTCTGCCCAAAGTGCATGATCGGCCTGAGTGTTCTGCAAGACATCGAGGTAGGCTCTTGCACCACCTAAGTCTGGTCCAAATAGCCACAGATCATCGCCTGGCTTTAAGCCTTGTCGACTAACCGCCATCCCTGTCGGCACATCCCCGATCACAGTGATATGGGCGCTCAAGGGTCCTTTGGTTGTGTCACCCCCGATGAGATCAACACCAAAACGCACACACAACTGATGGAAACGTTGGGCGAAATGCTCCACCCAACCAACCTCAAGTGTTGGCAAACTTAACGACAATAAAACATACCGTGGAGTGGCACCCATGGCGGCTAGATCACTCAGTCCTCGACCGATTAACCGAGCGGCAAACCCATCTGGAGGACAGAGATCTGGGACATGACGGCCGGCAATGACAGAATCCACAGAGACCACCGTCTCACAATCCAATCGCGGAGAAAAAACCGCGGCATCATCACCATTATCAAGAATCACGGAGGGATCCAGAGCATCCCTCTGAAAGTAGGTTTGAATCAGTTCAAACTCGTTCACGAGACCCGTGTGCTTGAACTTCAATCGCCCGCGCCTTTACAGCAAGCTGATCCAGAACACCGTTGACGAATTTATGACCATCGGTGGCACCAAACTTCTTACTCAATGCCACCGCTTCAGAAATCACCACTCGAAACGGAATATCAATGCGATAAGACAACTCATAGGCTCCGAGCAACAGAATATTGCGCTCAATGGGCGTCAACTCAGCAAATTCACGCGATAAATACGGCTTTAACGCATCCACCAACGTGTCATGATTCAGATCAATGGCCGATAAAGCATCATGAAAAAACGCGGTATCCGCACGCTTCAGATCATGATCGGCCCGAAACATGGCGACCACCTGAGTCAGCGGATAACCGGAGAGCTCCCATTGATAGAGCGCCTGAATGATCGCTTCGCGCGCTCGATGGCGCTGTGAAGCCGTCGGCTGAGCCGGCTGTGTCTCACTCACTGATCTGTCTCAGTACCGAGACCATTTCAATCGCAACCAATGCCGCTTCTGCGCCCTTATTCCCCGCTTTGGTACCCGCACGCTCAATCGCTTGCTCGATGGTATCAACGGTCAACACGCCAAATGCACAAGGAACACCAGTGTCCATCTGCACCTTGTTCAAGCCACTGGCAGACTCACCGGCAACATAATCAAAATGTGGCGTGGATCCACGAATCACCGCACCCAAGGCGATAATCGCATCAACGTCGCCCTTCTCAGCTACTGCCTGAGCAGCGAGTGGGATTTCATAAGCCCCAGGGACACGGATCACGGTGATGTTGTCCTCATCCACTCCATGACGCACCAAGGCATCAACTGCGCCTTCAACCAACGAGTCCACCACAAACTGGTTAAACCGTCCAACCACGATGGCATAGCGGCCGTCGGCTTCTGTGTATTGTCCTTCAATCATTTGCATGGGTTTACCCCTCGTATTCCACATATTCCACAACCTCAAGATCAAACCCCGAGATTGCGCTGAATTTCATTGGCGTCGATAACAGACGCATTTTACCCACATTCGCGTGCTTTAAGATTTGCGAACCCGTCCCAACGGTTAAATATGGAACCAATCGTGTACCAGGCTTCGGTAAGGTGTCACCCACATACTGCGCCAACCGTTCTTCAATCGGCTCATCGCCCCGATTCTCCAAGATCACCACCACACCTTCTCCGGCATCGGCGACCATTTTCAACGCTTGCGGCAATGGCCAACTGCCACGACCCTGCCAAGACACTTGCACCAAATCACGCAAGGTGTCCGGAACATGCACTCGAACCAAACAAGGCCGATCCGGAGAGGGCTGCCCTTTGATTAAACACAGATGAGTGCCACCTAAAATCTGATCCTGGAACATCTGCAAACGGAAGGGGCCAAACTCTGTCTCGATGGCTTCTTCGCGAACCATTTCAACGGTCGTCTCAGTGGTCGCTCTGTACTGAATTAAATCCGCGATGGTTCCAATGGCAAGTCCATGAGCCTCGGCAAAGGCCTCCAATTCTGGACGACGCGCCATGGAGCCGTCGTCATTCATGATTTCACAAATCACGGCTGCCGGTTCAAGACCAGCCAGGCGTGCTAAATCACAACCCGCTTCGGTATGGCCTGCGCGCATTAACACACCACCAGGCCGTGCCTGAACCGGGAAAATATGTCCAGGCTGCACCAAATCACTGGGCCTTGCATTTGCGGCAACAGCCGCCTGAACGGTCCGAGCCCGGTCAGCAGCACTAATCCCTGTGGTCACACCTTCGGCGGCTTCAATACTGACGGTAAACGCGGTCTTATGTCGTTCGGTGTTCTCAACCACCATCGGTGGCAGACCCAACTGACGACACCGAGACTCGGTCAGGGTCAAACAAATCAAACCACGGGCATGCCTGGCCATGAAGTTAATTTGTTCCGGCGTGCAATGCGCCCCAGCCAACACCAGATCGCCTTCATTTTCGCGATCCTCATCATCCATTAAGATGACCATTTTTCCGGCGCGGATATCAGCGATCAATGTTTCGACAGATGCCAAAGCCATGTTATGCGCGTGTCCTTAGTGTCCAGTCCATTCGAAGATCATCACCCACCGCACGGATCTCCTGAATCAAAACTTCTGGCGCATCAGCCAGTTGTGCGGGGGCGACATCATACAGGGATCGCGCGGACCGCCCAAGGAGTTTCGGTGCGAGATAGAGAACGCCCTGATCCACCAAACCTTGGTTGATCAACGATCCACCCAAGGTCGCACCCGCCTCAACCAACACCTCGTTGACCCCGCGCTCTGCCAGGGACAGCAAGACCGCCCGAAGATCGATTCGATCGTCCACCAGTGGTGTCACCCATCGTTCAATCCGACCGGACTCGTATTGCGGATGGGAATAATCATCGCCGGTCACCCACACGATCGGTCCCTCTGCATCAAATAACGCGCCTGTCTCAGGAAGGCGTCCATGCGTATCAAGAATCACCCGAAGCGGCTGAAGCGGCTCGACACCCTCAGGTAGCCGGATCTCAGACTCTTCAAAACGGACTGTGAGTCTCGGATCATCCTTCAAAACCGTCTCAATCCCAGTCATCAAGGCCTGACACCGCGCGCGCAGTTGCTGCACCTCCCGTCTGGCCTCTGTTCCTGTAATCCATTGCGATTCACCATCTGCCATCGCGGTCTTCCCATCAAGACTCGCAGCCGACTTCAACCACACATAGGGTCTTTCTGTGGTCATCCGTGAAATAAACCCAGGATTCAATCGACGAGCCTCTGCTTCATAAAGCCCAACCACGACTTCAATATTCGCCTCGCGTAACCGAGCGAGTCCTTGTCCAGCAACCAATGGATTCGGATCCTCCATCGCCACAACCACGCGAGAAACGCCAGCTTGAATCAAAGCGTCAGCGCAGGGACCGGTCTTTCCGACATGAGAACAGGGCTCTAAAGTCACGACACAGGTCGACCCCTGCAATGACGCGTCTGCAGCTTGTCGAATTGCTTCGATTTCTGCATGTGGCAGACCCGGAGCGCGATGAAAACCTTCGGCAATGATGTCCTGGCCTTGGATGAAACAGGCCCCCACCCGAGGATTTTCTCCGGTTGAATAGAGTCCTTGAGTGGCCAATAACAACGCTCGGCGCATTGCCAAACGCTCGAGATCACGATACTCACTCATCGGATAATTTCTCGATCTCACCGATAAACTCTGTCACATCACTAAAGCTTCGGTAGACCGATGCAAAACGCACATAAGCGACTTGATCGAGGGCCTTCAACTCGCGCATCACGTGGTCACCAATCCGCCGAGACTCAATTTCTTTATCGGATTCTGATTGCAGAGCACGCTTAATTCGTTGGATGCAGGCATCAATCTGCACGGTGCTGACGGGTCGTTTTTCCAGTGCCCGAATCAGACCTCTGCGTAATTTGTCTTCATCAAAGTTCTCGCGCTGCCCATTACTTTTGACAATACGCGGCATTACCAACTCCGCACTCTCGTAAGTGGAAAATCGCTGATCACAGGCTGGGCAAACACGACGACGGCGAATCTGTGAGCCTTCCGCATGTAATCGTGAATCAATCACCTTGGTATCTAGCGCTTGGCAAAACGGACAGCGCATTACACTCGCTCCTCATAAGCACGGGAGGCTTCTAGAACTCCACGCCGATGTTGAAAATCGTACAATAAGACCCCGGTTGCGACACTGACATTGAGGCTTTCAATCTGTCCAGGCATCGGGATTGCGACCAGCGCATCACAGACCTCTCGGGTCAACCGGCGCAACCCACCACCTTCGGATCCCATGACCAAAGCCATTGGTCCTTGATGAACAGCTGCATCTAGCCCGACGGTCGACTCACCGGCCGCACCAACAACCCAAAAGCCGTCATTTTGCAGTGTTCGCAAACATCGCGCGAGGTTTGTCACTTTCACCACAGGAATCAGTTCACTCGCACCCGATGATGTTTTTCTTGCCACTTGGTTTAACGGCGCCGAGTGATCCTTAGGAACCACGACACAGGCTGCGCCAAAGGCTTCTGCAGAACGAAGACAAGCACCAAAGTTATGCGGATCGGTCACGCCATCCAGAACCAGTATCAAGGGGTCATCCAAACCATCCAAAAGAATCGGTAAGGCATTTTCTGGCTCCATGTCACGTGGTTTGGTCAAGGCAATCACGCCCTGATGATTGGTCTCTGCGGAGACCGCCTCATCAAAATCACGCGCGGCCACCTCAACCACGCGAACACCTTGGGATTTCGCGGTCATCACCACATCTTTCAATCGATGTTCGTTGGCACCATCACGGATCCAGACTTCGGAGACGCGATCTTGCTTTAATACCACTCGGACAGGATGCATTCCCGACACTGCGACCAGTCCCGGATTGTCCTGTTTTTTCGACGGCTTTCGTCGATGCTGGCTCATCGGCGCTTCTTCCCTGATTTTTTCGAACGATCCCTCGGTTGACTCTTCCCCGGGATCTTTCCTTCTTTCAACCGTGATCTCACACTGGACTTTCTTGGTCGACCGACGGGGCCATCACCTGCAAGCGCAAAATCAATGCGACGCGCATCAAGATCCACGCGCGCGACTTTGACTCGTACGGAATCCGCCAAGCGGAACACCTGATGCGTGCGCTCACCGGTTAGCGTGTGTTGTTGTTCACTGAATACCCAATAATCGGCCGGCAACTGGGTCACGTGCACCATTCCTTCGACGAAGAGCGCATCAAGAAGAATAAATAGACCAAAGCCCGCAACACCAGTAATGGTGCCTTGATACTCTTCACCCAACTTTTCACGCATAAACTGGCACTTTAGCCATTGCCCCACGTCACGACTGGCTTCATCAGCCCGCCGCTCAGTCATCGAGCAATGCTCACCCAAAGCCACCATGCGTTGCATATCAGGCAACCCTTCTCGAACCAAGTGTGCAGCATCATCCTGTGCACCGGTTTGCACGATCCGCTTTAACAGTCGATGTACGGTTAAATCGGGATAGCGACGAATGGGTGATGTGAAATGGGTGTAATGATCGTAAGACAAGCCAAAATGGCCAATATCCGGGTCAGGCGCGTATTTCGCCTGTTGCATCGAACGAAGAATCATCGCCTGAATCAATGCAAAATCAGGACGGCTGTGGGCTTGCTCAAGCAAGCTTTGATAATCCGATGGCTCGGGTTTCACGCCACCACCCAATCCCAAAGCCATGGATCCTAGAAATTGTCGTAATGCAGCCAACCGCTCATCACTTGGTCCCTCGTGAATCCGATACAACGTTGGCAATTTAAACTTCTTCAAGCATCGGGCAGCAGCCACGTTAGCCGCGAGCATGCACTCTTCAATGAGCTTATGAGCCTCCAAACGCTCACGCGGCACAACACCCGTGATTTTGCCTTTTTCATCAAAACTGAATTTCGGCTCAACAGAATCGAAATCGAGTGCACCGCGATCTTCTCGAGCAGAACGCAGGACCTGATACAGCGAATACAGATCAGCAACATTCTGGGCCACGGCATTTGAACTGAAACGTCCTGTTTTCTGGATCGCTGTCGCCAGAGCCTCAGGCGAATGATGATCGGCAGAAACCGCATCCAATGCGTCCTGCACTTGGTTGTAAGTGAGCCGTTGCTGAGATTGAAAGACAACCTCATGGAATCGATATTTGGTTACACGACCTGTCGAGGCGATCTCAAGACACACAGCCAGCGCCAATCGATCCACATGCGGATTCAATGAACACAAGCCGTTGGAAAGTGTCTCAGGAAGCATCGGAATCACTTCACTGGGGAAATACACTGAAGTCCCGCGCTCAATGGCAGTCTGATCCAGAGGTGAGTTGTCTGTCACATAGTGCGCAACATCAGCAATGGCAACCCAAAGCGTCCAGCCATTTTTGCCACGCGGAGTCGCGCAAACAGCATCATCAAAATCCTTGGCATCCTCACCGTCAATTGTCACAAACGGCAGATCCCGGAGATCCAACCGAGAATTGGCGGTCTGTGCATCAATGGTATCGCCAAAGGCTTTGGCTTGTGCCATTGCTTCCTCAGAGAATTGATACGGCAGATCATGGGTCCGTACCGCGACTTGAACCTCAATCCCTGGATCAGATGCGGCACCGACGATATCAATAATGTGCCCGACCGGTTGACGATTCGACTCAGGGAAATGATCGAGTTGAACCACCACAAACTGACCAAATGTCGCGCCATTGAGTTGATGATCAGGAATTAAAATTTCGTGCAGAAATCGATCATCTTCTGGTGTCACAAACTGAACGCCGGCTTGTTCACGCAACCGACCAATAATCCGCTGATGGGTGCGCTCGAGCACCTCAACAATCCGAGCTTCACGTTTACTTTTCGAATGCCGCGACGGTGGCATCACAGCAACCAACACTCGATCTCCGTGGAACACTTTGCGCATTTGGCGATCGTGCAGATATAACGTATCACTCCCTTCATCCGGCTCAAAAAACCCGAATCCATCACGATGTGCAACGACACGACCCGACAAGAGCCCAGCACGATCGACCAAAACGTATCGCCCAATCCGATCCGTAATCACCTGACCATCCCGACACATCGCAGCGAGCCGTGCAAATAATCCATCACGATTTGCTTCAATGGTCTTCGTTAATACGGCTAATTCCTCATAATCCAGTGGGCGACCCGCCTCTTCAAGCAACTCCAAAAGCCACTTCCTCGAGGCAACAGGGTTCTCGTATCGGGATGCTTCAGCATCTCCATAGGGATCAGACATAGTTTCTCCTTTCAATGCCTGCAATAATGAGGTTCGATCTAACGGAAGTCACGCATCGCTTGAAATAACATGAGCAAAAGAAAACTCACGCGTCAGCAGGCGTGGCGCATCGAAAAAATTCAGAAAGAGCGTCTCGACCGGGCCTCACGACACAAAGTACAGGTCGAGGATTTGCTTGAATCGGGTGCTCTGGGCCAAGAACAGGCTGGCCGTATTGTCGCTCGTTTTGGTAAACAAGTCGAAGTCGTTGCTGTGGACGACCTTGGCCAACCGATCGCCGAACCGGTCCGTTGCCACCTGCGCGCTAACTTGTCATCGCTCGTCACCGGTGATCAGGTCGTCTTTCAAACCACCGATGATGCTGGCATCGTCACGGCCTGTGAACCACGAAGAAACGTCCTTGAGCGTCCGGATTCGCGCGGTGTTATCAAAGCAATGGCAGCCAATATCGATCAACTGGTCATCGTCACCGCATTGGAACCGGCACCGCAACCAGAGCTTCTCGACCGATATTTGGTGGCCACAGAAGTCGCTGGGATTCCGCCATTAATTGTGATGAATAAAGTGGATCTCCTGCGTCAGTCTGAAGTAAACCGAAATTTCTTAGCAGCAATCAAAAATCTGTATGAGATCATCGGTTACACGGTGGTCGAGGCAACCACAAAAGAAACCGGAGGTCTTGACGAGCTCTCCAAGCACTTAATCGATAAAAGCTCCGTATTTATTGGTCAATCCGGTGTCGGTAAATCAAGCCTGGTTCAGGCGCTTCTGCCTGACGAACAAATCCGAGTCGGGCATTTGCACCAACAAACAAGACTCGGTCGACACACCACCTCAACGGCACGTCTTTATCCCTACGCCGACGGTGGCTCCATTATTGATTCACCCGGAATTCGGGACTTTGGATTGGAACAAATTTCGAGGACGGACGTCGAACAGGGCTTCATTGATATCCGGGAATTTTCTGATCAATGCCGTTTTCGTGACTGCAGACATCGCCAAGAACCCGGCTGCGCCGTGATCGATGCGGTGCAAAAAGGCAAATTGTCGAAACGACGTCTTGAATCCTTTTACCGCATTCTCGATACCTTAAGCGGAGGCAACGCATGAGTCTGATGCAGAATCTCAATACCCTGATTCAATATGGCCTCCCTGGTCACATGCTTTCCCGTGCGGTTGGTCAACTGGCTTTCTGCGAAATCCCTCAAGTGAAAAATACACTGATTCAACAGTTCATTAAGCGCTTTGAGATCCAGATGGACGAAGTCGCCGAGCCCTCTCTGGATGCCTATCCGCATTTTAATGCGTTTTTCACACGTGCGTTGAAAGCCGGCATTCGACCACTCGCCGGCACTGACCAAATCGCCTCACCAGCCGATGGCACCATCTTCAGCGGTGGACAACTCTCCGGCGATACGCGGCTCACGGCAAAGGGACATCACTTTGCATTAGCGGAACTATTGGGAAGTCATGAGTACGACAAGACCTATCATGAAGGTCACTACCTGACGATCTATCTGTCTCCCAAAGACTATCATCGGGTGCATTGCCCGATCGATGCGGAACTCAAACAGATGGTTCACGTACCGGGACGATTGTTCTCAGTCAATGAATCCACGACCACGACCATCCCAGCAGTCTTTGCCAGAAATGAACGTGTCATCCTGCATTTCAAAAGCGAGCACGGACCCTTCTGCATGGTCTTAGTTGGGGCAATGTTGGTGGCCTCGGTTGAAACACCATTTGCAGGATTAATTACCCCGCCAGGTCGTGGTGTGACCGAATGGAATTATCATCGTGGGCCGCATCATAAATTTGCTCAAGGCGATGAAGTGGGGCGTTTCCAATACGGCTCGACCGTCATCACGGTCTTACCACAGTCCATGAAAGGATTTAGCTCGGAACTCACAGACGGACAGTCTGTCAAGATGGGTGAGTCACTCGGGCAACTCTAGGCTGCCCGAGTGATCCAATTATTTTCCGGTTGGATCCTTGAGATACCGGAAGAAGTCAGACTCAGGATCAATCACCAGTAAGTCTTCCTTACCAGCAAAGGAGTCCTGATAGGCTTGAATCGATCGGTGAAACGCATAGAACTCGGGGTCCTGGTTGTATGCGGTCGCGTAGATTTCAGCCGCAATCGCATCCCCTTCACCTCGAATCTGTTCCGCTTCCCGATAAGCATTCGCCTCAATCACCGTATTTTGACGGTCAGCGTCAGCCTCAATCCCTTCGGCTAACTCTCGACCACGTGAGCGATGATCGCGAGCTTCACGCTCACGCTCTGTGCTCATCCGTGCATAAACCGCATTTGAGACTTCAGGTGGAAGATCAATCCCCTTCACTCGGACATCCAACACGTGAATCCCCAACTCATTGAGCGCAATATCATCGAGCTCTTTGGTAATTTCTGCCATCAGCGCATCACGCTCGCCAGAAACAACCTCATAGACGGTCCGCTCACCGAACTTGTTCCGAAGTCCGTTATCAACCCGTGACGCCAACAGACTATTTGCTGAAAATTCGTCACCACCTGTCGCGGTGTAGTACTTTCCAGCGTCAGCAACTCGCCATTTAACAAACGAATCCACAATCAATGCTTTCTTCTCAGCCGTTAGATATCGTTGCGGACTGGAATCTAAGGTAATTAGACGTGCTTCAAATCGACGCACATCATTCACAACTGGAATCTTGAAGTGTAATCCTGGCTGGATATCGGTCGAGACCACCTCACCAAACTTCAACAGTACAGCGCGCTCACGCTCGTTCACTACATACAAGGAATTGGACACAATGGCCAAAAGAACCACCAATCCAATCAGAATGCTCATTTGACGTCCGGACATTAGCGCGCACTCCCTCTTTGTGAATCATCGGTTTGTCGCGAGCGAAGCTCTTGGATAACTTGATCAGTCACTGATCGGATATCTCCTGGAGTCATCCCTCCGCCAGACTGCTGGACCGACGATGATGACCCGCGACCCTGATTAGCAATGGACGGAGCAACTTGAGATGCGATCCGATCCAACGGCAGATACATGATGTTCGAGCCGGAACCCACATCCACCATGACCTTCGAGGAGCGCTGCATCACTTCCTGCACCGCATCGATGTAAAGACGCTGACGCGTGACATCAGGTGCCTTCCGATACTCAGCCAGTAACTTCAGGAAACGATCCGCCTCACCCTGAGCTCTCGCGACGACCTGTTCGCGATATGCATTCGCTTCTTCGAGTACTCGTTGTGCACGACCACGCGCTTCTGGAATGACACCGTTTGAGTACGCTTCTGCTTGGTTTTTGAGACGCTGCTCATCTTCTCGAGCCTTGATCACATCATCGAACGCACCCTGCACCTGGCTAGGAGGTTGACTGTTTTCCAAGTTCACTTTCACGATTCGAAGCCCAGCAACATAACTGTCCAGATATTCCTGCAGACGCGCCTGTACGTCGCCTCCGAGTGCTTCACGACCTTCGGAGATTACGGCGGTCATTTCAGCTGAACCCACCACATGACGGATCGCCGAATCGGTTGCATGCGTCAGTGTGACTTCAGGCTCCCGGACATTCAGCAAGAAATCCCGTGGATTGGAAATCACATACTGAACCGCCAGTGTGACGTCCACGATGTTCTCGTCTTCGGTCAGCATCACACCTTGCGAGGTATGTGTCCGAACTCGAGTCACGTTGATATTATTCACCTCATCAATAATCGGTGCATTCCAGCGGAGACCTGGAGTCTTCGTCTCTAAAAACTGACCGAAACGCAGAACCACGGCCCGCTCTTGTTCGTCCACTTTGTAAAGACCGAGAGCGCCATAGGCCACAAGTGCGATGACCGCCAACACCCCCGCCATTTTTCCGGAAAACTCAAATCCAGGACCATCGCCCGAATCTGAACCACCGCCAGAACCTCCCGACTTCCCAAACAGTCCACCGAGGCCCTGCTGCAGTTTCTTTACGACTTCGTCAAGGTCAGGTGGACCTTGATTATTCCGGTTACCGCCACCCCAGGGGTCGCGGCCGTTATTTCCGGGCTCATTCCAAGCCATGGAGACTCCTTAGCCAAATTAATGAAACACTGCACCTATGATAGGGGCAGTGATCAGCTTTTCCACCGTTAAATGATCAGTGTTGCAAGATTTGTGAGAGGAACAATTGAGTCCTGTCATTTTGAGGGTTGTTGAAGAACTCTTCAGGTTCATTTTGCTCAACAATCTGACCGCCATCCATAAAAATCACCCGGTTCGCAACTTTCCGAGCAAAACCCATTTCGTGAGTCACACACAGCATCGTCATGCCATCTTCAGCAAGACCAACCATGACATCAAGCACTTCTGCAATCATCTCTGGGTCGAGTGCAGATGTTGGCTCATCAAACAGCATCACCCGAGGATTCATACACAGTGACCGTGCGATCGCAACACGCTGCTGCTGACCACCAGACAACTGCCCCGGATACTTATTGGCCTGCTCAGGGATCTTCACTCGCTCGAGATATTGCATCGCCAACTCTTCGGCTTCCCGCTTGGGCGTTTTCCGGACCCAGATTGGTGCCAGTGTGCAGTTTTCCAACACCGTCAAATGCGGGAATAAGTTGAAGTGCTGAAACACCATTCCGACTTCACGACGAATATCATTGATGTGTTTGGTATCGTCTGTCAGCTCAATTCCATCCACTACGATCGACCCTTCTTGGTGTGTTTCCAAGCGGTTGATGCAGCGAATGAGCGTCGACTTCCCAGAACCTGATGGTCCGCAGATGACAATCCGTTCGCCACGCTTCACATCCAAATCGATATCTTTCAGCACATGAAATTGCCCATACCATTTGTTCAAGCCATCAATAGTGATAATGCTTTCACCGAGTTCGGCCGGTGCCATCTGTGTATCGGTAGTCATCTTAATTTCTCCGATTGGTATCGAGTTTGCGCTCAAGATTTTGGCTGTATCGCGACATGCCATAACAGAACGCCCAGTAAACAAATCCAGCAAACAAGAAGGCTTCGATGTCGTAACCCTTCCACTCCATCGAGCGCGCTGTCGTCTGCGCCATATTCAGAAGATCCAATAAGCCAATGATCGAAACCAGCGACGTGTCTTTAAACAGTGCAATAAAGGTATTCACGATGGAAGGAATCGAAATCTTCAAGGCCTGCGGCAAGGTGATAAATACCGTGCGCCGCCAGTATCCCAAACCAAGTGCCATCGCCGCTTCAGATTGACCCTTGGGAATCGCAGCCAATCCTCCACGTACCGCTTCGGCTGTGTACGCAGACTGGAACAGCGTGATTCCGATCATCGCCCGTACGACTTTATCGAACTCAACACCGGCCGGGAAAAACAGAGGCAGCATGACCGAGGCCATGAACAAAATCGTGATGAGCGGTGTTCCGCGCCAAAATTCGATGTAGATCACACAAATCGACCGAATCACAGGTAACTCAGACCGTCGACCCAGGGCTAACAAGATCCCGATTGGCAGCGCCAACAAAATGCCCACAAAGGCGAGCGCAAACGTTAAAAGAAACCCGCCCCATTGCGTGGTATTGGATTGTGAAATTCCGAAATATCCCCCGTACACGACGAAGTAAAAGACCACTGGGAATACACCCAACAATGCGATCGTTAACCACTTCTTACCCGGTGTTTTTTCAAATAATAGCGGCAATAGCAGCGCGAAAAACAAGATGAAAATCAATGTTGGCCGCCATAGTTCGTCGGGATTTGATGCGAAATAGAGACCAAACAAGATCTGCTCGAGACGCACGTTGATGAACGTCCAGCATGCACCCGCCGCATTGGCTTCACACACGGATCGATCAGAGCCCGTCCAATTCGCGTTAATCAACGCCCATTCGACAAAGGGTGGGACGTAACTGAAAAATAAATAGAAAAACACCAAGGTGGCGATGGAGCTTCCAATCGAACCAAACAGATTGTCTCGAATCCAAGCAATGGGACCGACTGCACTGCTGGGAGGAGCCCGATCAGGAGCAGGAACGAAGGTTTTTACATCAGCCATCTTATCGCTCCGTCAACTGAATACGTTTGTTGTACCAGTTCAGTACAAAAGAAGTGAATAAACTCAAACATTCATAGACAGCCACGGTCATTCCAATAATCACCAAGGCCTGCCCCGTCTGATTGAGCGTAATTCCCGCCCAGACCGCAACCAATTCCTCGTAACCTACGGCAACCGCCAATGAGGAGTTTTTCGTCAAGTTCAGATATTGGCTGATGGTTGGCGGGATGATGACCCGAAGTGCTTGCGGAATGGTCACCAAGCGCACAGTGTCTTTGCGAGACAAACCAAGTGCATGAGATGCCTCAGTCTGACCGTGTGATACCGATTGAATGCCAGCACGAACGTTTTCAGCAATAAAGGCCGCCGTATAGAGAGTCAGCGCAAACCATAAGGAGAATAAGGGTAATGGAAGCTGCCCGCCCCCTTTAAAATTAAATCGACCCAAGACTGGCTCATCAAAGATCAATGGCGAACCGGCGATGAGATACAGGATATAACCACCACCAATGATGGCACCGAGGGAGATCCAAACGACTGGCAACTGCTGTCCCGTTTCCTGAAACCGGACTTTGGCACGTCTGGCAAATACAATCAGGCCAACACCGAGAACAGCCAACATGGCCATCCACAAGGCAAAACCAGTTGAATCGTCAATCACAGGCAGCGGTGTGTGAAAACCCCGTGCATTTAGATAAAAAGCGCCCATTTCAATGGAATTTTTCGGCGCTGGAAGTGACGGTAGAAAGATCGCAAAGTTCCAAAACATGATTTGCAGAAGCAATGGAACATTACGGAAGATTTCGATGTAGGCGAGTGCGCCTCTTGAGATCAACCAGTTGGGCGACAAACGGACAACACCGATAAAAAATCCGAGAAGTGTGGCAGCAACGATGCCCAAGACAGCAACTAAGATGGTGTTCTGGATCCCCACGAAGAACACGTCGATATAGGTTGATTCGCCAAGCTTGTAATCAAAAAATGGACTGAATCCGATTTGAAACGGCGCTACTTCGTCAAAAAAACTCGTGCCGGTTTGAATACCACGGGCAACCAAGTTGTCGACAGTCGTTTGAAATAGCGAGTAAAAACCATAAACAACAAACGCTAAAGCCAGGATCTGAATCACCAGCGCTCGGAATTTAGGGTCTCGATGCAGAGGAATACGCGTACGTTCTGTCACAATACAATCCGATGATTAAGAAAAAAGACCGGGCAAATGCCCGGTCTTGGATTGGTTCCGATTAACGAATCGGTGGGGCGTAAAGGATTCCGCCACGCGTCCAAAGATCATTGACTGATCCAGCACGCGGGATACCAATCTTGGCAACAGTGCGCTCATAGATTTCGCCATAGTTACCAACTTGCTTGATCGCATTGTACGACCAATCAGGTCCAAGGCCGAGAAGCTCGCCCATGTTGCCTTCAGTACCAACCAAGCGAGCAACGTTTGGATTGCTCGGGTTAGCCTTCAGGTTATCGATGTTTCCTGAGGTAATACCCAGCTCTTCAGCATTGATCAATGCGTATAGAGTCATCGCAACAATATCCATCCACTGGTCATCACCTTGACGAACAACAGGTCCGAGAGGCTCTTTTGAGATGGTTTCTGGAAGAATCGTCACACCCGCTGGGCCAACTTTCATTTCCGTACTCAAAGCAGCCAACTGTGACTTATCAGAAGTCAACACATCACAGGCACCGCCTTCGAAACCTTCACGCGTTTGTGAAGACGTTTCATAACCTACTGGCGTGAACGACATATTGTTGTTCCGGAAGTAGTCAGCCATGTTCAACTCAGTGGTTGTACCGGCCTGAACACAAATGCTCGCACCGTCCAGCTCAAGTGTTGATTTGATGCCAGAATCTTTCATGACCATGAAACCCTGGCCATCAATGTAGTTATAGTAGGTGAAGTTCAGACCCAGTGACGCTTCACGTGTCAATGTGTGCGTCGTGTTGCGCGACAGCACATCCACTTCACCAGACGCCAGTGCAGTAAAACGCTCTTTGGCAGTCAGTGGGATAAATGTGACTTTGCTTGCGTCACCTAAAACGGCAGCAGCAATCGCGTCACAAACGGCAGCGTCAATGCCTTGCATGCGACCAGCATCATCCGGCGCCGAGAAACCTGGAACGCCACCACTGACGCCACATTTCAATTCACCACGGGCTTTGACATCATCCAGCGTACCGGCTGACGCAACTTGAGCAACAGCAACAGCTGACGCCGCGACAGTTGTTGCAATCTTTGCAGAAAATTTCATGGAATAACTCCTGAATTAAGCGGTTTGTTTTAATCTTCCTACGGGCCTTATCAATATTCTGTAGGCACCCTCACTTCCATCAGCAACAGTTGTGCCATGCCAAGATTCGGGTGTGCCCGCCGCCATGCTTGGAAAAGCTAGCACTCAGGCTTCCCTTTCACAAGCGCCAATGCGCCATTTTTGTGCATATTTTGCACAAATTGAGTGCATTATCCGAGGTTGAGGATCAGAGCGGTTCCAAAAAAAACAATGAGAGCACCGATCCAGGCTCCAAGTGCAGGCCTTTCCTGTGAAGTCACCCAGAGAACAGGCAACATCACTACTGGGGCGGCAGAACTTAACGTCGATACAATCCCGGCCTCTCCACCGGTCAGTGCAAACATCACCAGAGTCATCCCAACGCCCATCCCAATCACCCCACTTCCGATGGTTTTTAAGATGATCGTCCGAGTCCAGACTGAATGATCTTTTGCAGTCCCTCGCGCGGTCCATCCGTAAATGATGAACAACGCCAGTGCTGCAATGGCGACGCGAACTGCAGACCCGGCAACCGGATCCACCCCCTGCTCCATCAGGGGCCTCGATAACAAAATGCCTCCCGCTTGCCCGGCGGCGGCCAAGAACCCGAAAAGAAGTCCCAGAGGCAGTGACCCATGCACAGCTTCCCAATGACTGGATGCTGAGGGACGCCGGCCATAAGCAATCGCGATCATCACGCCACTCGTCACGAAAAGACATCCGAGAAACACAGGAAAGGACAGCACCTCGTCCAAAAAGAACATGCCAGCAATCGCAGTCAATGGAGCATTCAATGCAAACATCACAGCGTTTCTACGTGGGCCAACACGCCTTAAACCCGCGAATAAAAATGTATCGCCGAGAAAGATTCCAACTAACCCCGAGATCACCAGCACCGGCAAAACATCCATGCTCAGCGTATCGATTCCGCCACTGAACCAAGACACTGTCAGCAAAAGAACGCTAATCACCAACATCCGAATCCGATTGAAGCGGATGGCACCAAGGACGCGGGAGGGTTCGACGGCGAGTAATCCAGCCACAGCAAAACATAGCGACGCGCCAAGCGCCGCTAGCTCATCAATCGGCATTTACCAGTCGAGATCGTCAGGGATTGGAGGATAGTCATCATCTTGCTCTTCAAGCTTTGCAAGATGTGAAAAGATGTCTTGGCCATCCAGTCGATGAAGACACTTCTCTAAAACGTCACGTGGAACAATGCAAATCGCACCATCAATCTCGATGAGACCCAGTAATCCCCTTGCCAGACGGTCACGAATATCAGCACCCACAGGGAATGGCCTGATTTTCTTTCCATATGGAAATCTGAAATCCACACGAGCGGCTTCTGGTCCACGATCAATCAAGCTCGACTTCACCATATCTCGAACTTGCGCGAGCTTTTCAGCACTCAACCGCTTCGCTTCACGCTCAGCAGCCAATGCTTGGTCGCGCGCCTTTTTGTCCTCGCGTGCTTTTTGCTGGGACTCAAGCAAACTTTCTTGAATTCCCGGACCCTTTGGCTCTTTTGATTTGACACGCTGCTGATGCTTGGCTTGTTTCGCCTTTTTCTTGTCAGCAACACCAAGAGCAAGGAGTTGATCTTGCAGGGACTTACTCATGGGGATAGTCCTCGTAATAGGATTCCGCGAGATCTTCAAACCGCGTGAACTGACCTAAGAACGCAAGCCGCATCGTTCCGATGGGACCGTTTCTTTGCTTCCCGATAATAATTTCAGCAATGCCCTTGTCTTCGGTATTTTCGTTATAAACCTCATCGCGGTAAATGAAACAGATCACATCTGCATCCTGCTCTATTGCACCTGATTCACGAAGATCTGACATCACCGGCCGCTTGTTCGGGCGCTGCTCCAGCGAGCGGTTTAACTGTGACAATGCAACAACCGGACAGCTCAGTTCTTTAGCAAGCGCTTTGAGTGATCGTGAAATCTCTGAAATCTCACCAGCCCGATTCTCACCACCGCCAGCGACCTGCATCAATTGCAGATAGTCAATCATGATCATGCCAAGCCCCTCAGGATGCTGACGTGCGATACGTCGCGCTCGAGATCTCAACTCCGTTGGTGTTAACGCGGGCGTATCATCAATGTAGAGAGGCTTTTCATTTAACAAACTAAAGGCAGAGGTTAACCGCGGCCAATCTTCATCGCTGAGTTTTCCGGTCCGGACTTTGGTTTGATCGATCCGGCCCAACGAAGACAGCATTCTCATCACAATAGACTCGCCTGGCATCTCCATCGAAAAAACTAAGGTTGGCTTTTCAGACTTAATCACGCAGGCTTCAACCAAACACATCGCAAAGGTCGTTTTACCCATCGATGGGCGGCCCGCAACGATCACTAAATCGGATTGCTGCAGACCTGCAGTCATCTGATCCAGCTTTTTAAACCCAGTCGAGATACCGGTAATTTCGGAATCCGATGCATACAATTCATCAATTTTTTTCAGCGCAACCTTCAAGTAATGGTTCACCGCTTCAGGTCCACCTCTTGACGGACGCTCTTCGCTGATTTTGAAGACTTTCGATTCGGCCTCATCAAGAATTTCACTGACGCTCCGACCAGCTGGCTTTCTCGCGTTTTCTGACATCTCACCGGCAACACGAATCAGCTGACGAAGGACTGCTCGATCACGGATGATTTCCGCATAAGCGGTGACATTACTTGCGCTCGATGCACTGGCAGCTAACTCAGATAAATAGGCAATACCGCCAGCATTCTCAGCCTCTCCCATCACGTCCAAGTGCTCAGAAATCGTCAGCACATCCAATGGTCGATTACGTTCAGAAACCTTAAACATGGCCTCAAAAATCAAGCGATGCTCGGGAAGATAGAAATCATCCTTAGTGACCATGCCAGCAACCTGATCCCAGGTTTGAGCATCCAACAATAACCCACCCAGCAAGGACTGCTCGGCATCTCTGGAATGCGGAGGGGTCTTCAGTTGCTCTAATGCGGAATCTTCGATCGTCATAGTTTCTCCATGAGGCCCTGCATGATACTCAGTGAACTGAGTCGCGACCAATCTCTCTAAGCAAAGAAGCCAAACGCGTCTCTGAGATCCTCACTTTTAAGTGGGTTTCGCCCAAATCTGTGATCGACTCTGAGAGCACATCCGCATCCTGATACAACTTGGCTCGGAGTCGACCTTCTGTCGGCTTCAAAATTAACTCGTGCTCTTCGGGAGTTTGCCCAATCGCATTAGCCAAGGCCATGCTGAGCTCATCGAGTCCGGCACCACTATTGGCTGAAATCCAAATTCTGCCAGACTCATCCAGTCCAGGGGTGACTTCCGGCCGCATATCGACTTTATTCATGACAATAATCCGAGGTACTTCATCAGCACCAATTTCGTGGAGCACCTCAAGAACAGCCATCTCTTGCATGAGTCGATCTGGATGCGCTCCATCTTGGACAAACATCAGAACATCTGCTTCCGCTGCCTCCTCAAGTGTCGCTCGAAATGCATCCACTAATGCATGAGGCAGGTTTTGAACAAAGCCCACGGTATCCGCCAGAATCGTCACCGCTCCGCCTGGTAATGTGATCTTTCGGAGTGTCGGATCCAATGTCGCAAAAAGCTGATCTGCGGCATAAATGTGCGCTTCAGTTAAACGGTTAAATAACGTCGACTTTCCCGCGTTTGTGTACCCAACCAGTGCAACAGTTGGAATCGCATTTCGTCGGCGTGCTCGCCGGCCCTGATCACGGGTTTTGCGAACTTTCTCCAAACGACCTTTCAAAGAATTCATTCGAACCGCAATCAAGCGCCGATCCGTCTCGAGCTGGGTTTCACCAGGGCCCCGTAAGCCAATCCCCCCTTTTTGGCGCTCCAAGTGGGTCCATCCGCGAATCAAGCGTGTTCTGATGTGATCCAGTTGAGCGAGCTCGACTTGAAGCTTCCCTTCAAATGTTTTTGCTCGACTGGCAAAAATGTCGAGAATCAGCCCTGAACGATCGATCACGCGGGCCTGGACTTGTTTTTCAAGATTGCGCTCCTGACTGGGAGACAAATTTCCATCAAAAATCACAAGGTCCGCCTCGGTTGCCTCAACCAGAGCAGCGAGTTCCTCAACTTTTCCAACACCGATGTAGTTTGCTGGGCTGGGCCGCTGGCGCTGCGCTGCGAGCTCACCCACAACTTCAGCACCGGCAGATGTCACAAGAGAAAAGAACTCCTCATGGTCTGGGATGTAATAGGGCTCACGAATGGTGACAGAGCAAATAATGGCGCGCTCCCCGCCTGTTTCGCGCTCAAAGAACACGATCAAATACCTTAGACAACCAAGTCTTTCCTTCTGTAATAGGTAACGAATCCGATACCTTGATCAATGTGTTTGTGTCAGCTCGCCATGATCTCAGCCAAGTCAATTGGCGTTTCGCCAGCTGCCGAGTCGCCGCTTGCGCTTGTTCGCGCATCTCTGTCTCTGAGATTTCGCGATCAAGGTATTGCCATATTTGACGGTACCCCACGCTGCGCATGGACGGACATGCTTTCGTCAACCCAGACCGCGTACGCAACGACTGAACTTCATCAACAAAACCGCGATCCAGCATCGAATCAAATCGTCGATTCAATCGTTCTTTGAGCTTCTCGCGATCTGCTGGTATGAGCGCTAATACATCCAGATCCGCCCTCTGATCGCCAATCATGAATTCAGAAGGGCCTTCAGTCCAAAACGACCGGATTGATTCGCCAGTCTTTAATCGCACTTCTAAGGCTCGCTCTATTCGAGACGAATGATTAGGGTGGATTATCTCCGCCGCACCAGGGTCGAGGCCCTTCAACCAATCGTGGATCGCAGGCCAACCTTGCTGTTCTGCCTTCTCTCGAATCCTCTTGCGAATCTCAGGATCGGCTTTTGGTAGCGGATCTAATCCATCCAACAAAGACTTCAGGTAGAGAATCGTGCCGCCAACCAGGCAAGGCACCTCGTTACGTTGCCACGCATGCTGAATTGATCGCTTAGCATGGAGCAGATACTGCCCAACATCAAACGGATATTCAGGCTCAACCAGATCGATTAAGTCATGCGGATAGCGCTCTAACTCTGAAGCCGACGGCTTTGCCGAGCCGATGTCGAGGTGCCGATAGACCATCACGGAATCTGCACTGATAATCCGTATTGGCGATTCATCGGCAAGCCGCATCGCCAGATCGGTTTTACCGATCCCGGTGGGACCTGTGATGACAAGGATTGAGCGAGGATTTGAGGCCATCGGCCTAGTCTAGCTGATCCTTGACTTGCGGTAGAGTCCTCACTATGATCCGCACCCTCGCAAACCTCGGCCCAGGTGGCGAAATTGGTAGACGCGCTAGCTTCAGGTGCTAGTGGGGGAAACTCCGTGGAGGTTCAAGTCCTCTCCTGGGCACCAAATCAATCTGCAAACATCCCTCCAAATTAAGGTATCTAAGCGTTTTACTGTATCTCATTTTAGTGTCACAATTGGTGTCACATTGAGGTGCGCCAGATGGATAAATACATTGCTCTTCGAGGCAAATCAAAGTCCTATTCCTATCGAAGACGTCACTCGAAAGAACAAGCGACATACTATCGGCAGTCATTTTTCAATATGAGCC
>OBPS01000016.1_pt1 | contig 37902 bp, 31 predicted proteins | sample 1534661 | NCBI WGS metagenome assembly OBPS01 (sample SAMEA3275493, study PRJEB22092) | marine metagenome | biome: ENVO:00000447 marine biome; feature: The site is in the outerpart of the Oslofjord; material: ENVO:00002010 seawater | collected 2014-06-20T10:00:00+00 | depth 1 m
TACACATATAATACTCGTAAAAATCCAAAGTGTCTTACGCGAAACGGCTATGAAATGTCGGAAACGCTCTATTGGCCCCTGACATCCGGTTGAATGCGATGTGAAATACGCATGGTTCGAAAAGGTGTATTTTTTTCGGGTCTTTTTCCCACGCATTGAGAGAAGTCCGGCCCAACCGATGTCCCCGGGGGCGGGGGAGGCACGATTGGACCGGGTCGCGCCCCCACGAGCGTGGCGTGCGACATGCTGGCAGCGGAGGTGGCTCCGGTGATGCTCATGACGGTCGGGGCCTCAGGCCGCGCGCGCCGGCTGCACCGGCTCGGCACCGGTCAGCAGCATGATGTGCTCAGGCCCGATCACCGGACCTTCGGCCAGAACCAGCGCCCGCTGCATCACGTTTTCCAATTCCCGCACATTGCCCGGCCAGCCATGCGCCAAAAGCACCAAGCAGGCCGCCTCAGACAGCAACGGCACAGGCACCTTGGCGCTGTGACGCCGCAGCATCGCGCGCGCCAGCACCGGGATGTCCCCGGGGCGCGCCGCAAGCGGCAATGTCTGCAGCGGGAACACGTTCAGCCGGTAGAACAGATCCTCGCGGAAATTGCCCCGCGCCACTTCCGACGCCATGTGCCGGTTCGAGGTCGCGATGATGCGGATGTCCACCGGCGTCTCGGTCTGGCTGCCCAGGGGCGTCACCACCTTTTCCTGCAGCACCCGCAACAGCTTGGCCTGCAGGCCCAGCGGCAGTTCGGAGATCTCGTCCAGCAGCAGCGTGCCGCCGCAGGCCGCCCGGATATACCCCTTGTTCGGAGCCGCAGCCCCGGTGAACGCGCCCTTCTCGTAGCCGAAGAGGATCGCCTCGAGCATGGTCTCCGGAATGGCCGCGCAATTGATCGCGACAAAGGGCTGGCCCGCCCGCGCCGAGGCGTCGTGGATGAAGCGCGACAGCACTTCCTTGCCGCTGCCCGTGGGCCCGTTGATGAACACGCTCACGTCGAACCGCGCCACACGGCGCGCCATCTCCATCAGCGACGCACTTGCCGGATCGGCCAGCACCATCGCGCTGAACGGGGACGCCAGCAGATCGACCAGCGCCATCAGCGCCGCAGCCCCGCCCTCCGCGGGCAGGTCCACATGCAGGATACGGCCCCCAAGTGTCTCGCGCACACCCCAGGTCTCGGCCTCGGGCTCCAGAACCACAACCCGCTTGGCCCCCAGCTTGCGCGCCGTCTCCACCAGTGCCGCCTGGTCACTCACCGGACCACCCTGCACCAGCGTGTGACAGGTCGGCCGGAAGCCCAGGCTGACGTCCAGCCCCCGCTCGGACAAGGCGGCCCGCAAAGCGTCGGCAGCGTCGAAACGCGGGGCGGTGATGCAGATGTCGGCCATGGAAAACCCTCTTGTGTTCTTGCACGTCCTCCCAAGCACGGATCATGCCATCCACCCCGCAGCACCCCTCAAGGCACCACAGACACCGCAAACAGACCCCCGACACCGCGCCAGGCTCAAATCCCCGCGCCACATGTCGGAATATCGACGCGTTAACCCATTGCTACCCGTCACATGTCGAACTGTCGTCGAACCAGGCGATGCAACCCTCCTGTCTTAAGAAAAGGCCGACGATATTTTGACGCCATCCCATCAAAGGAGAGGCGTTGCTATCCAAAGTGTTCGAAACACGTGGCCGGGAACCGCCTTGGCAGCGAACCGAAGCGGGATGCGTCAGGGCCGGGTCAGCCCTTCACCACGCGGTCGATCTGGCGCATGACGGACAGAAGCCCCTCAAGCGCGTCGATGGGCACCATGTTGGGGCCATCGCAGGGCGCGTTGTCCGGATCGTCATGGGTCTCGATGAAGACCGCAGCGCATCCGACGGCCACGGCAGCCCGCGCCAAGGGCGGCACGAATTCGCGCTGCCCGCCCGAGCTTGTCCCCTGCCCGCCTGGCAATTGCACCGAATGGGTGGCGTCGAACACAACCGGGTAGCCGGTCTGCGCCATGATCGGCAAAGACCGCATGTCCGAGACCAGCATGTTGTAGCCGAAACTCGCGCCGCGTTCGCACAGCAGGATGCGGGTGTTGCCCGTGCTGGCGATCTTGGCGGCGACGTTCTCCATCTCCCAGGGGGCGAGGAACTGCCCCTTCTTGACGTTGATCGCGGCCCCGGTTTCACCCGCCGCCAGCAGCAGGTCGGTCTGGCGCGAAAGAAACGCGGGGATTTGCAGCACGTCCACCGCTTGCGCCACGGGCGCGCATTGGTCGGGCCCGTGTACATCGGTCAGGACCGGCACGCCGAATTCCTCGCGGATCTTCGACAGGATCGTGAGACCTTCGTCCATGCCGAGGCCACGCTTGCCGGACAGGGACGAGCGGTTGGCCTTGTCATAGCTCGACTTGAAGATCCACGGCGTGTCTGTCGCCTCGGCAGCCGCCGCGATGCGGGTGGCCATCATCCGCGCATGATCGAGGGATTCAAGCTGGCACGGACCCGCGATAAGCGCAAAGGGAGCGGTGTTGGAGACGGATATCTCGCCGATCTGGACGGTTTTCATGCGATCCCCTCGCGGTTCAGGACAGATTCAATGCGGTCCACATCGACCGGGTTGTTCAGCTCCCAGAACACCCGGCCCCGGCCTTCGACCGGCACGCAGGTGATGGGCATGCCGTTTTCGAGAAAGCGCAGTTGCTCCAGCCCTTCGGCGCGTTCCAGTGGACCTTCGGCCCATCCGGCATAGGCGCGCAGGGCTTGGGGCGTGTAGGCATAGACACCGACATGGTGCCAGACTTGCGGAGGGTTGGCGAGGTCGCCCACGTAAGGCAGCACTTCCTTGGAGAAATAGAGTGCGGTGCGGTCGGTCCGCATCACCGCAGTCGTGCCGCCAACCCGGCCCTGCTGGCGGTCGGTGACGAAATTTGTGAGCGTCTCGGCATCGCATTTGACCACCGGTGTGGCCATCTGCGTGGTCTGATCCATGGCCCCGATCAGCGCCTCGACAAACCACGCAGGCGTGAGCGGCGCATCGCCCTGCAGGTTGATCACCACGTCCGGGTCGCGGCCCAGTTGCGCCAGCCCCTCGGCGCAGCGTTCCGATCCGTTGCGGGCCTCTGATGTGGTCATCAGCACCTCCGCTCCGAAGCCCTGCGCGGCATCAGCAATGCGGTCGTCATCGGTGAGCACACAGACCCTGTCCACGCCAGACACGGCCTGTGCCGCCTCCCAGGCGCGCTGGATCAGGGTCTTTTTCAGCCCTGTCGACCCAGTGAGTTCCACCAGCGGTTTGCCGGGATAGCGGGTCGAGGCGTAGCGGGCGGGAATGAAGACAACGACGCTCATGCAACACCTGCCCGCAGAAGATCATGGATATGGACGAGGCCCAGAAGCGTGCCGTTTTCAGTCACCATCAGCGCACCGATCTTGTGGGCGTTCATCTCGGCCAGCGCCTCGGTCAGAAGCGCATCGGGGGCGATGCTGCGCGGGTTGGGGGTGGCGACCTCTCCGGCGGAGCGGCCGGTCAGCCCGTCGAGATTGCGGCGCAAGTCGCCGTCGGTGATGACGCCGGTCAGCCTGCCGGCTTCGACCACGGCGGCCACACCGAAGCCCTTGGCGCTCATCACCACCAGCGTCTCGCCCATCGGTGTGTCCGGGGTCACCACGGGCAGCGCGTCGCCGCGGTGCATGATCGCCGAGACGCGCAGCAGCTGCGCCCCCAAAGTGCCGCCGGGATGGAAGGCGGCATAGCTTTCGCGGTCGAACCCCCGGTGCCGCATCAGCGCGACCGCCAGCGCATCGCCCAAGGCCATGGTGAGCGTGGTCGAGGTGGTGGGGGCCATGCCAATGGCACAGGCCTCCGGCGCGTCGGGCAGCTGCAACAGATGATCGGCGGCGCGGGCCAGCGTGGAGTCCGCACGTTTGGTGACAGCAATCAGCGGGATCTCGAAGCGGGTGCAATAGGCGATCATGTCCGCCAGTTCACGGGTCTCGCCCGAGTTGGAAATCAGGATCACCGCATCCGCCTTGGTGATCATGCCAAGATCGCCATGGCTTGCCTCGCCGGGATGCACGGCTTGCGCCGGTGTGCCAGTGGAGGCCAGGGTGGCGGCGATCTTGTTGGCCACATGGCCGGATTTGCCCATGCCAGAGACGATCACCCGGCCCTGAAGGGCCAGCAGCCGCGTGACCACGGCGTCGAAATCGGCGGGCAGTTCGTCGGCCAGCCGGGTCAGGGCGGCGGACTCGATGGCCAGCACATGGCGGGCGATCTCGGAAGGGGTGTCGGTCATGGGGGCCTGCGGGTTTGCCTGAGCGCGGTGATAGCGGGTGGGCGGGCCCATGTCCAACGCGCGGGGAAAGGCTTTTCGAAAAGCCTCGAGCAAGGGCCTTCGAAGGCCCTTTCAAGCGGTTTCGAAACCGCGTCGCCGTCACACCTGCCGCGCACCGCCCTGGGGAATGGCCTGTCCAGCCCCGCCCCAGATGCCCCAGCGGTCCCGCATCAGGGCAATTGCGGCCGCGTCCAGTTCCGTCCTGCCCTTTTCCGCCTCGCGGTGGCGGTAAAGCGCGTCGTGCCGATCGGCTTCGGTGGTCTTGGGTTCATACTGGTCCGCCGCCAGCCAGATGCCGATCCCGCTCCGGGCCAGTGCCCCCGACAGCCAGACATCATCGACATGAAAGGCATCCGCCGGGATGTCGAAGGCCAGATCGTCAAAGAACTCGGGCCGCACCACCACGCCGCCATAGCCTTCGAACACATCTGCAAACCCGGCCAGCGCAATGATCCGGCGCGGCGGTTTCTGCGCCAGCGACAGCTTGCCCTGCCCGGACAGCACCTGTTTCAGACGCGCCGCCCGGTAGGCCATGTCCCGGCTGCGCGACCGGCGCTGGTGACGGGGATGGGCAAAAGCGTGGCGCGTGCCAAGCCCGGCAATGTCCCAGCCCGCCAGCGCCACGGCACGGTCGGGATAGCGGTCGGCTTCGGCCAAAAGCCCAGAGGCCCAGCCGGGGCGGTAATCGCGGTCATCGTCGCAGAAGAGCAGCCGCACATCCTGCCCCCGGTAACGCTGTGCCGCGCACAGCACCTTGGTGGCAGGGCCGTAATCGGTCTCGCAGCGGTGGATCGTGACACCTGCAGGCACAGCGGGGAGCGTGCCGTCCCAATCGGGAAAGCGACGGTAGCTGTGCGGCAGGTAAAGCTCGACCCCGTCGGTCCCCGCCTGCGCCACGAGCCCCTCGAGCGTTGGGCCGATCAGCCCGAAACGTGGCGGAATGGACGAGAGCGTAATCAGGGTCATGTAAAGGGCACTTCGAAACCGGGCGCGGCCTCAATAGGCGCAAGCCGGCACCAGAGCAAGCGCCCGGCGGGAATGAGGTGCCCTGTGCTGTTCCGCCGGATATTGTTTCGGTGATGGGGTTGCACCCTTCCCGCTTTCGGGCAGCACTGCGCCTCATGCAGAACAGGAAGGATGACACAGCATGGATATCTGTCGCGAGACCGATCTGAAGACCGCGATCAGAGAGACGATCGTCATCAATCCCCCGCACCTGACGGCCCGCCGCGCCGCGTCGCAAACCCTCTGCGAGACGCTTGGCCTGAACCGGGTGCGGTTTTCCGAGGGCATGTCCGGCCTGCCGCACCAGATTGCCTGCACGCTTGCACATCGCAAGGCGATGAACGCGATCACGGAATTTCCGGGTCTGATTCTGGAGGATGATCTGGACCTGGTCGGCGACCGGGCCCTGCTGCCGCCGCTGCCTGCGGATGCCGATATCGTCTATTTGTCCGTGACGCCCTTTGGATGCTTGCCTTGGACATATGACAATCTGGCGCTGGCCCGGCATCGGGCGATCCACGGTTTGACCCTGTCCTCGATCCACGACGCGGACTGGTTGAGACTGCATTCCATGTCCGGCGGGCAGGCGATCCTTTACGTGACCGAAAAGGGGCTGAAGGCGTGGAAAGCCGCCACTCTGCAGGCCCGCCGCTTTGGCGGCCCGTTTGACGTGTTCACGGCCTATGCGATGAAAGACGTCGCTGTCTATGCGCCGCACCACCCGGTGTTTTGTGAAAGCGAGGCGCTGCAGCATGAGGCCTTGCGACAGAACGAGACATTGTTGCAACAACGTCTGGGGTACACTCGAACGCCCTTGCAGCCCTTTGCTGCAGGTCAACGGACCGTCGTGCACTTCAGGCATCGGAAAATCACGGTAGAGGCTGTCGAGGTGAAGGAGAACACGCTGCAATGGGCAGTCGTTGACGTTGCATCACCCGATCATCCCGAGCCCGCTTCATGAAGCAGGACAGCGCTTCGCTGACAAGACAGCCCCCCGGCAAGGGAAATCGTTAGCCGTGGGTTAACCTTAACCCATTCTTTACGCCTCGCCCCCGATAACGGGGTCATGCTCCTTATGCGTGAGGCTTCGACATGATTCCCGCAGCGACCACACCGCACCTTTCCCGGATACCCCCCTGCGCCTTTCCGCCCTCCGGCGACACGCCCCGCAAACGTGCCTTCATCACCGGGATCACCGGGCAGGACGGCGCCTACCTTGCACAGCTTCTGCTGGACAAGGGCTACGAGGTGCATGGCGGGATGCGCCGCAATGCACAGGCCGAACGGGCAAGGTTAGAGACGCTCGGGATCGCGGATCGGGTCATCCTGCATGATCTCGACCTGACCGAGATGACCAATATCTTCCGCCTGATCCGTGATGTGCCGGTGAACGAGTTCTACAACCTCGCCGCCCAGAGCTTTGTCGGCGCGTCCTGGGAACAGCCGATCTATGCGGGCGACGTGAACGGCATGGGGGTGGCGCGGCTTCTGGACACGCTGCGCACGCTGGCGCCTGCGACGCGCTTCTATCAGGCCTCCACCTCCGAGATGTTCGGGCTGGTGCAAGCGGTGCCGCAGGTGGAGACGACGCCGTTCTATCCGCGCTCGCCTTATGGCGTGGCCAAGGCTTACGGCCACTACATCACCGTGAATTACCGCGAGAGCTTCGGCATGCACGCCTCCTGCGGCATCCTGTTCAACCACGAAAGCCCGCTGCGCGGCGAGGAATTCGTCACCCGCAAGATCACCCGCGGGCTGGCCCGGATCGCGCGCGGAGCCAATGCGCCGATCCAGCTGGGCAACCTGAGTGCCCGGCGCGACTGGGGTTTTGCCGGCGACTATGTCGAGGGCATGTGGCGGATGCTGCAACAGGACATCCCCGGCGATTACGTGCTGGCCACCGGCGTCACCACGCCGATCCGCGATTTCGTGAGCTTTGCGGCCGAGGCGCTGGACATGCCGCTCGACTGGCGCGGCGAGGGGGTGGAGGAAGTCGCCACCGACCGGCGCACCGGACGGCGCGTGGTCGAGGTGAACCCCGCCTTCTTCCGCCCCGCCGAGGTGGAGCTGCTGGTGGGTGATGCCAGCCGTGCCCGCACACGTCTGGGCTGGCGGCCGAGGGTCGATGTGCGCGGGCTGGCCGCGATGATGGCGCGCGCGGATTATGACGCTGTGGCCTAAGATCCTGCGGCGACTGACCGGACGGCGCGATCATCTGGACGGGGTGCATGACGGGCGGCTCTGCGGTTGGGCGCTGCCAAGGCCGGGGAACGGCCCGGTGCCAGTGGTGCTCTATGCCGGGACACAGCGGATCGCCGACGCCCTGGCCTGCCAGTTCCGCACCGATCTGCGGGACGCAGGACTGGCCGGAGGAACCTGCGGGTTTTCCTTTTCAACGGGTCATATAGAGACAAGCACAGGTGTTTTGCGGGTCTGTCGGCTTGATGGCAAACGCCCGGTCGAGATCGGGCGGGTTCATGTGAAAGAAGCGCGCGGAGCTGAAGCCCGGCCTACGCCGCGTTCCGGACCGGGCACCCGCAGGCCGGGCTTCAGCCCGGCACGCGCGGTCCACGATCCCATGGGTCCGGGCCTTGCGGCCCTGCGCGCCCCGCCCCCGCCTGCGCAGGGTGGCATCGCCCGGCTATCCCCCCGGCAGGCGCATCTCTTCGACCCCACCGATCCGGCCACCGGCCAACTCCTGCCCGACCCGCTTTGTGCCTACATGGCCCATCTGCGCACCCGCCACCGGTTGGAGGCGCAGTTCGATTGGGACGCTGCCCCCGAGGACGCCGCACATGTGCTGAACTGGATGCTCGCAGGCTATGCCCCGATGCGCGCGCCCCTGCGGGTGCCGTTGTCGAAACGCATGATCCAATGGCTCAATACGCCGGTGGTGGTGCCCGGCCAGCGCACCAGCCTGAGCCGGGCCACATGGGCCGCGCTCATGGGGGTGCCGCATCTGCGACAGGGGATGGATTTCGGCAATCCCGACTGGGTGGACAGCGTGCTCTACTGGTGGGCCATCCATCAGGCCCGCGCCCTCGGGGTCGAGGATTGCCTTGTGCCGGATGCGTGTGTCACCCGACTGGCCGGGCTGCCGCTGGAACAGGAGGGACAGGATTTCCCCCTGCCGCGCGCCCTGATCCGCTGGCAGGCCGAGACACCCGGTCTGGCCCGCGCCGACCCTGCCACCACGGCAGGTCAGCGGCAGATCACCCTGGCCGCGATGATCCGCGCGGCAGACCGTCCCGACACCCTGCGATACCTGCCCTGGGCCAGTATAGAGACGCTTCTCGAGGAAACGGCAGGTGGCCAGACACCGCTTGGGGCGCATCTGACCACGCTCGACGGGCAATCACGGCTGCTGAGCCGTGCGGACTATGTCGCCTGTCTGAAAGGGCGCGGCTACGACCTCGAGGCGCGGCGCTTTACGTCCCGCACCGGCGAGGGTCACCGTTTGCACGCCGCCGCCCTGCCCGCCCCGGCGCTGCACGGCACACCACGGGCCGATGTGCAGGTGATCGGACCTGTGACCAAGGCCAGCGGTCTGGGTCAGGCGACACGCGCCTCGCTGGCAGCGCTCGCCACTACGGGGCTGAAGGTGCAGGCGGTGAATGTCACCCTCGACAACCCCGCGCCCGAGATCGACATGCCCCACACCCCGATCACCGAGGCCCGACCCGCCCGCTTCACCCTGCTGCATCTGAATGCGGAATCCATCCCGCTGTTCTTTGCCCATGCACCCGACATCACCCAAGGCTCGCATCTGGCCGCCTACATGTTCTGGGAACTGACCCGCCCTGCCGCCTGTCACGCGCTGGCGCTGCGCATGGTGGACGAGATCTGGGCCGCGTCAGACCATGGTCGCGCGATCTATGCCGATCACTTCGACGGTCCCATCCGGGTCATGGGGCTGGCGGGTGACGTGACCCCATGCACTGATCCGCTGGGCGCACGGGCGGGGTTCGTCGCCCGCACCGGCTTTGACGCGGGCAGCTTCCTCTGCATGGCCAGCTTCGACAGTTTCTCCTTCGTGCAGCGCAAGAACCCGCTGGGCCTGATCCGCGCCTTTCGCGATGCCTTCCCGCAGGGTGGTGCCCAGCTTCTGCTGAAGACCCAGAACCGCACCCGGGTGAGCGATCCGGCCCAACGCGCGGTCTGGGCCGAGATCGACGCGCTGACGACGGGGGACCCCCGGTTCGAAATCCTCGACGAGACCATGACCCGCGACGCGCTGCTGACGCTGACCGCCGGGGCGGATGCCTACCTGTCGCTGCACCGCGCCGAAGGCTGGGGCTTCGGCATGATCGAGGCGATGGCGTTGGGCGTGCCGGTTCTGGCCACAGGCATGTCCGGCAACCTGGCCTATTGCGATGACACCACCGCCTGGCTGGTGCCCGCCCAAGAGGTGCCCCCCGCCCCGCAGGATTACATGTTCCCCCCTGAAGGTGGTCTTTGGGGCGACCCGGATCACAACGCCGCCGTGACCCTTCTGCGCCGCATGGCCGAGGCCCCGGCGCTTCGTGCACAAAAGGCGCAGGCGGCACAGGCCCGCGTGCTGCGTGCCTTCTCCCCCGAGGCCATCGGCAGGCGCTACGCAACCCGGATCGACACGGTGTTGCGGCAGGCCAAGGCGACCGCGGCATGAGGCGTTTTCTGCTGCGCAGACCCCGGCCCACTTATGTCATGGGTGTCAGCTGGCCGCGCTCGGGCCATCACCTTCTGGTGCGCCTGATCAGGCTCTATTACGGCCCGAAATTCACCTATTGCGGCTTTTACGGCCAGCCCGACTGTTGCGGTCAGACCCCTTGCGCGCGGGCGGGTATGATCCGCTATTCCAAGAACCACGATTTCGACGGCACCCTGCCACAGGACGCAGAACAGCGCCACCTGATCCAGACTCGTGCCTTCGCCCCCTCGGTGGTCTCCAACTTCGAGCTCTACCTGCGCGAGGGCGGCAGGGACGATGCGGCCAGCTTTGCGCGCTTTGCCAGCGCACAATTCACAGCCTGGCGCGCGTTTCAGGACAAATGGGTCACGTCCGGGTTTGCCCGCACCCAGACCGTGATTCCCTACGAGGCCCTGATCCGCGATCCCGCCACCGCGCTGACCTATGCCTTGTCGAGTTTCGGTGACACCACACCCGACCCGGCCCGCCTGCGCGCAGCCATCAGCGGGGTGGACGGCGAAGACGTGGCGCAGCGGCGCATCACACCGCGCCCCGGAAGCGGCGTCCATGCGCCCAGAGATGTGACGCAATTCCGTCATTACGACGCCCATCTGTTCCGCCATCTGGACAAACTGCACCTGACCCGGCAGGAGGTGAACAGGCTGTTCCGCCGCAATCTGGGTCGGGACGCCGCCGAGGCCAACATGCTTGCGCTGCAGACCAGCCCATCGCTGGACGCGCTCGAGCGAATGATCCTCGGCTCACCTGAATATACTGCTCGGGGGCGCAGACTTCGGGCGGTCTGATCTGACCTGTAAGAGTGTGCGCCATGGCTGATCCCGACCTTCCCCTCATCACCCCGGTTCTGCTCTGCGGAGGCTCGGGCACCCGGCTCTGGCCGCTGTCGCGCAAGAGCTACCCCAAGCAATTCGCGCAGTTCCTGGGCGAAGAGAGCCTGTTCCAGGAGGCCGCCAAGCGCGTGTCCGGCGACGGGTTCGCCGCACCCGTGGCGGTCACCGGCGACGGGTTCCGCTTTATCGTCGCCGAACAGCTGGATCATTGCGGCATCCGCGCCGCGGGCATCCTGATCGAACCCGAGGGGCGCAACACCGCGCCTGCCGCGGCGGCTGCCGCCCTTCACCTGGCGCAGACCAATCCGCAGGCGCTCATGCTGCTGGTGCCCGCCGATCACGCCATTCCCGATGCGCAGGGCTTCCGCGACGCGGTGAAAACCGGCGCGCGCGCCGCCGTTCAGGGCCAGATCGTGACCTTCGGCATCCAGCCGACGCGGGCTGAGACCGGCTATGGCTGGCTCGAGGCCGGGGAAGAGACCCATCCCGGCGTGAACGCGCTGGCGCGCTTCATCGAAAAGCCGGACCAGGCCAAGGCCGAGACGCTTTTTGCCGATGACCGCTACCTCTGGAACGCCGGGGTGTTCCTGACCCGCGCCGACACGCTGATCGCCGCCTTTGAGGACCACGCCCCCGACATCCTCGAGGGTACCCGCGCCGCGATGGAGGCCGCCACCCCCGATCTGGGGTTCCTGCGCATCGACGCGACCCTTTGGGGGCAGGTGCGTGCGGAATCGCTCGATTACGCGGTGATGGAGCAGGCGAGAGACGTCAGCGTCGTGCGCTTTTGCGGCGGCTGGTCCGATCTGGGCAGCTGGGAAGCAGTCTGGCAGGAAAGCCCGCAGGACGAGAGCGGCAACGCGCTGGCGGGTCTCGCGACGGCGATCGATTGCGAGAACACGCTCTTGCGGTCGGAGTCGGACGAGATCGAACTGGTGGGCATCGGGCTCAAGAACGTGGTCGCCGTGGCGATGCGCGACGCGGTGCTGGTGGCGGATCTGACCGACAGCCAGAGCGTGCGCCGCGCGGTCGACACGCTCAAGGCGCGCGGTGCCAAACAGGCGGTGCAACTGCCCGTCGATCACCGCCCCTGGGGCTGGTTCGAGACGCTCATTCTGGCGGACCGCTTCCAGGTGAAACGCATCCATGTGCATCCCGGTGCTGCGCTGTCGCTGCAAAGCCATGTGCACCGCTCCGAGCACTGGATCGTGGTGGCGGGCACGGCAAAGGTCACCGTGGACAACGAGGTGCGCCTGCTGACCGAGAACCAGTCGGTCTATATTCCCTTGGGCGCGGTGCACCGGATGGAGAACCCCGGCAAGGTGCCGATGGTCCTGATCGAGGTGCAGACCGGGACGTACCTGGGGGAGGACGACATCATCCGCTACGAGGACATCTATTCCCGCAGTTGATCAGGGGCGCGTTTCCATCAACGGAAACGGTCGGACGCGTTGACGCGTCCGTCACCCCAAGCGCTGCGACACCGCCTCAAGCGTCTCGCGCATCAAGGCTTCCGCCAGTGTCCCGCTTTCCGCCTCGGCATAACAGCGAAACTCCGGCGCATTGCCCGAAGGCCGCAGGTGGATCACGGTCTCGTCGGCAAAGGACACCCGCAGCCCGTCGGTGAGGTCCACACCCGTCTCAGCCGCACGTCCGGCAAAGAACGCGGCCCGCGCACGCGGATCCCCGGTCAGTTCCGCGATGAAGGTGTGCGACGCCTCTGTCGGAATACCAGCGATCCGGTCGGCGGCGGTAAAGCGCGGCGGCAGATCAGAGACCAAGTCTGCCAAACTCACCTCTTTCGCCCGCGCCATCGCCAAGGGTGCGACGATGGGCAAGAGGCAATCGCGGGTCATCAGAGGGGCAAGTTTGCCTGCGGGACCCTCCGCCTCGAACCCCAGAAGAAACCCGCCATTGGCCTCGTAGCCCACCACGCGCCCCCCTGCCGCTTCCATTGCGGCGATGACGTATGGCGAGCCGATCTTCGTGCGGATGACAGACCCGAACCCCATCTGGTCCACCATCGTGTTCGACGAGACCGGCGTGCAGATCACATCCGCCCCCAGCATCCGCGCCACCAGGGGACCCAGCACATCGCCCGGCACCAGCGCACCCGAGGCATCCACCACCATCGGACGGTCGGCATCGCCATCGGTGGACACCAGCGCATCGAGCGCGTGTTCCGCGCACCAGGCCTTCAGCATCTCGCGCGTGTCCGCATCCACCGCCTCGGTATCGACCGGGATGAAGTGATCGGCCCGCGCCAGCCGGACGATATCGGCTCCCATCTGTCCCAAGACATCCACCATCGCATCGCGGGCCACCGAAGAATGCTCGTAGACGCCGATGCGCAGGCCGGTCAAAGCCTGCGGGCCGAACGCATCGACATAGCGCGCCACGTAAGCGGGCAGCGCGCCCGCTTCGCGCAGCAAATCCCCGGTTTCCGCCGCAACAGAGCCTGATCCCAGCGCCGCCATGATCGCCTCTTCATCGGATTTCGCGATCTCTCCGCTGGGCAGGTAGAATTTCAGCCCGTTGCGATCCGCCGGGATATGGCTGCCCGTCACCATGATCGCCGCCTGCCCCGCTCCCATGGAGGCCAGCGCCAGCGCCGGTGTCGGCAGCACGCCGTGATCGACAGCCCGCAGCCCCATGTTCCGCACCGCTCGGGTCACCGCCTGTGCGATCTGCGGCGAGGAGGCGCGCAGATCCTGCCCCACATGCACCGCCCCGCCATGCGGGCAGGCGCTCAGGAAAGCCCGCGTATAACTCGTGACCAGATCGTCGGTCAGTTCCGTGACAAGGCCACGCAGGCCGCTGGTGCCGAATTTGGGGGGCATGTCGTCTGTCCTTGTCACTTGGAGTGTCGCCCGCAGGTATGCCCTTGGCAGCGGGCGGCGCGCAAGACAGACCGTGGTTTTCGTGGCGCAGGGCGCGTTGGCATATTTAAGAAAAGAAGAAGCACAGGGACAGCACACCACCCCCTGTTTCTTCTTTTTCCAAATATGCATGCACGGTGCCCGCCCCCCGGCGCAACGCCCGCAGGACTCACACCCCGTTCACCAAACCGCCCCTAGCGTCCCGCGCATCCTCGGATCGCTGAAAGGGCCTGCCCGATGTCACAAACCTCCCCCCTCCTGTCGCTGCCCTATATCCAGCCGGCGCAGGCGCAGAAACATGTCACCCATAACGAGGCTTTGCGCAGGCTCGATGCGCTGGTGCAACTTTCGGTCGAAAGCCGGGCTCTGACCGAGCCACCCACCAGCACCGGCGAGGGCGCGCGGTTCATCGTGGCCACCGGGGCCAGCGGCGAGTGGGCCGGACAGGACCATGCGATTGCGCTGAACGCGGGGGGAGCGTGGCTTTTCCTTCCGCCCAACACAGGCTGGCAGGCCTGGGTCGCGGATGAGGGCACACAGGTGGTCTGGCAGGACGGGCTGTGGCAGGCGCAGTCAGGAGGCACCCTGCCCGACCGGCTGGGGCTGGGCACCAGTGCCGATCCAGTCAACCGGCTCAGCGTCGCATCCCCCGCCACCTTGCTCACCCATGAAGGCGCCGGGCACCAGCTCAAGCTGAACAAGGCCGCCAGCACCGACACGGCCAGCCTGCTGTTCCAGACGAACTGGAGCGGTCATGCCGAGATGGGGCTTGCGGGGGAAGACGCGTTTTCGATCAAGGTGAGCGACGGAACCACATGGACCACGGCGCTGTCGTTCGATCCCGCCACGGGTGCCGCCAGCGGTGCCGCCGTCAGTTCCGGGCCAGAGGAGAGCAATCCGGACGCCTTGCTGCGCGCAGGTGATGGCTATCTCAAGGGCACGATCCTCGGCACCGTGGCCCACAACAGCAACGGTGTGCCCACGGGGGGCGTGATCGAGCGCGGTGCAAACGCCAATGGCGGTTATGTGCGCTTTGCCGATGGCACGCAGATCTGCACCAGTCCGGACATTCCCACGGGGCCGATCAACAACCAGGCCGGGGCGCTGTGGCAGTCAAACCACCTCGCCTGGACCTTTCCGGCACCCTTCGCGACGGGCCTGCCGCCGGTGCTGAACGGCGAAAGCGGCAACACGGGCGCCTGGCCTACATTCGCGCCGCACGGAGTTCTGTCGACCGGGCTGAAGGCGACGGCCCTCATCCAGATCACCGTGGGGCTGACCCTGCGGCTCTGTGCGATCGGGCGGTGGGCCTGACGGGATCACCCCGAACCTCTCGTAACCTTTCCTTATCCGAATCGCCTCAACGTGGAAGGTGGTCCGGAAAGGGACGGCTCAGCCCTCGTTCAGCAGGCCGAGCAGGTACGCCCCGTACCCGTTCTTGCCGAACATCTCGGCGCGGGCGCGCAGGGCGTCGTCGTCGATCCAGCCCTGGTGATAGGCGATCTCGTCGGGGCTGCCGATCTGCTGGCCCTGCCGGTCGCTGAGCGTGCGCACGAAGTTTCCCGCATCCAGAAGCGACCCGTGCGTGCCGGTGTCGAGCCAGGCATAGCCGCGCCCCATCAGCTCCACGCTCAGCTGCCCGTCGTCGAGGTAGCTTTCCAGCAGTGAGGTGATCTCCAGCTCGCCGCGCTCTGACGGCGTGACCTGTGCCGCGCGCGCAGGGGCCGTCCCGTCGAGGAAATAAAGCCCCGTCACCGCATAGGGCGAGGGCGCTTTGGCGGGTTTCTCGATGATCTGACGCACCGTACCGTCCGCGCCGAACTCCACCACGCCGTAGCGTTCGGGATCGGCCACGCGATAGCCAAAGACGGTGCCGCCTGTGACCGTCGCATCGGCGCTGGCCAGAACCTCGGGCAAGCCGTGACCGAAGAAGATGTTGTCGCCCAGCACCATCGCCGACGGGCTGCCATCAAGGAAATCCTCGGCCAGCAGATAGGCCTGCGCCAGCCCGTCAGGCGAGGGCTGCGCGATATAGGTGAAACTCAGCCCCCATTGCGACCCGTCGCCCAGCAGGCGCTGGAACTGGTCCTGATCCTGCGGCGTGGTGATGATCGCGATCTCGCGGATGCCCGCCAGCATCAGCACCGAGAGCGGATAATAGATCATCGGCTTGTCGTAGAGCGGCAAGAGCTGTTTCGACAGGCCCATGGTGATGGGATAAAGCCGGGTGCCCGACCCACCTGCGAGGATGATGCCCTTGCGCGCAAGCCGCGCAGCACGATCACTGTGTGTCATGTCCCGAGATCCTTCAAAACATCTGTGAGCCCCGCGCGCCAGTCAGGCGGCGCGATGCCGAAATCACGCGCCAGCCTGGCACAATCAAGCCGGGAATTGAGCGGGCGGGTTGCGGGTGTCGGATAGTCCGAGGACGGAATGCCCGTCACCGTCACATCGCGCCCGGCCCGGGAGAAGATCTCGCGCGCGAAGCCCGCCCAGCTGGCATGTGGCTCCCCGGCGTAATGATAGGTGCCGCCCGCTGCGCCAGTCTGCATAGGCTCAGTCAGCGCCAGCAATGTGGCGGCAATATCCGCCGCCGGGGTCGGCCCACCGATCTGGTCCTCGACCACGTTGAGCGATTGCCGTGTCTCGGACAGGCGCAGCATGGTCCTGACGAAATTCGCGCCCTGCGCCGAAAACACCCAAGAGCAGCGCAGGATGATGTGCCGCGCCCCTGACGCGCGCACCGCCTCTTCGCCCGCCAGCTTGGTCCGACCATAGGTGTTTTGCGGTGCAACAGGGTCTGTTTCCTGCCAGGGCTGCGTGCCGCTGCCGTCGAACACGTAATCGGTCGAGATGTGCAGGAACGGGATACCCAGATGCGCACAGGCCCCCGCCATCGCACCGGGAGCGGCGGCATTGACGACCTGCGCCAGCGCCTCGTCCTCTTCGGCACGGTCGACACCCGTATAGGCCGCGGCATTGATCACCACGTGGGGTTTGAGATCCGCGATCACCGCCGCACAGCCCTGCGGGTCAGACAGGTCCGCCCTGTCGCGCCCCAGGGCGGTGACCTCCGCCTGCCGCTGCAATTCCGTGGCCACCTGGCCGGTTGCGCCAAAGACGAGGATCATGGGTGCCACAGCGCCGGCCTACGCGTTTGCCGATCCTGTAGGCCGGGCTTCAGCCCGGCAGACCCGGCACACCCGATCATGCGCCAACCCCCAGGCGCTGGCCCACGCCCTCACGGTCCTGAAGCGCCTGCCACCAGCCTCGATTGTCGAGATACCAGCGCAATGTGCGCCGCAGCCCTTCTTCCAGCGTCACCGAGGGCCGCCAGCCCAGCTCTCCGCGCATGCGCGCAGGATCGATGGCATAGCGCAGGTCATGCCCGGGACGGTCGGTCACGAAGGTGATCAGCCGCGCGTGCGGCGCACCTTCGGGGACCATCTCGTCCATCAGGGCACAGATCATGCGGACAAGGTCGATGTTGCGCGCCTCGTTCTCGCCGCCGATATTGTAGGACCGGCCCACCTGCCCCTTCGTGACCACCGTCAGCAACGCGTCGGCATGGTCCTCAACGTAGAGCCAGTCGCGCACGTTCTCACCCGCGCCGTAGACCGGGATCGGCTGGCCATGAAGCGCGTTCAGGATCACGACGGGCACCAGCTTTTCCGGAAAATGGTAGGGCCCGTAATTGTTCGAACAGTTCGACAGCACCACGGGCAATCCATAGGTGTGCCACCACGCCCGCACCAGATGATCCGACGCCGCTTTCGACGCCGAATAGGGCGAGCGCGGATCATAGGGCGTGTCCTCGGTGAATTGGCCTGTCGCGCCCAGAGACCCGAACACCTCGTCGGTCGAGATGTGGTGAAAGCGGAACGCCTCTGGCGTGCCCTGTCGCTCCCAGTAACCCCGTGCCGCCTGCAACAGCGTGTAGGTGCCCACCACATTGGTGTCGATGAACGCGCCGGGCCCGTCGATCGACCGATCGACATGGGATTCCGCCGCCAGATGCATCACCGCATCGGGCGCGTGTTCCGTGAATACGGTCTCCAACAAGGCCGCATCGCGGATATCGCCGTGCACGAAGACATATCCCGGCGCGTCCGCCACGTCCGCCACATTGTCGAGGCAGGCCGCATAGGTCAGAGCATCGAGGTTCACCACCTCGTGCCCCTGTCCAATGGCTTGCCGCACCACCGCCGAGCCGATGAACCCGGCCCCTCCCGTCACCAACAGTTTCACGCGCCACTCCACTCGAACGGGCTGTCCAGATCGGCCAGTGCCGGGGCCTCTGCATCCTTGTCCGACAGGATCGGGCTGCCGGTCAAACCCCAATCGATGCCGACAGACTCCCAACGCACAGCCCCCTCGGCCTCAGGCGCGTAATACCCGGTGCATTTGTAGATGATCTCGGTGTCGGGGGCCCGCGTCACGAACCCGTGCGCAAAGCCCTCGGGCACCCAGAGCTGCCGCCCGTTCTCGGCCGAAAGGTCCACGCCCACCCAAGCCCCATAGGTCGGTGAGCCGCGCCTGATGTCCACCGCCACATCCCACAGCGCTCCGCGCCCGCAGCGCACCAGCTTGCCCTGCCCGTGGGGTGGGGCCTGAAAGTGCAGACCCCGAATGGTGTTCACATCTGCCGAGAGCGAATGATTGTCCTGCACAAAGACCGGATCGACCCCCGCTGCTTCCGCAAACCGCGCGGCGTTCCAGGTTTCCGCAAAGAACCCCCGCGCATCGCCAAAGCGCCGCGGCGTCAGGATCAGGAGCCCCGCAAGAGCCGTTTGTTCAACATCCAGCATCAGCCATCCTTCTGCGTCTTCACCCAGGCGAGGAACGCCCGGTCGGGAGCCTGCACCCTTGGCCGCCCGGTGTCATCCCACCATGCCAGCCAGCGCGCCTGCAACCCGTAGACATCCGCTCCGGGGCGCAAGGCCTTGGCCGCCTCCAGCGCCTCTTGCGACAGGATCGGGGCATCCATGGGGCGCGGTCTGGCCCTCCGCGTGACGACAAGCACATCGCCCGCGCGTTCGGCCAAGGAATACTCGGGCAGGTGGTCTTCCTCGATCATCCGGCGCAGCGCGGCACGGAACACCCGCACCGGGGACGCCGATCCCGACTTCAGATGCAGCACCGGCACCGAGATCGCCCATTCCGCCTGCCGACCGCAATGTTTGCGCGCCAGCTCGTAGATGCGCCGCTCCAGCGGTTTGCGCAGCCGAAAGTAATCGCGGCTCAGCGTCAGCACCGAGCGCGCACAGACGGCCCGGTACAGCCAGTCCGACAGGGTCACCGTCACCGAGATCATCCGCCCACCGCGCGACCGGCGCAGGATCTCCCAGGACTCGATGAGGCCGAACCCCCGCGTCGCCTCGATGCCGCCGGTGTCGATATTGGTGGTGATCCGCGTGCCCGCCAGCCGCTCGAACCCTTCGCGCAGACGGGTGTAGCTTTCGCCCCCGGTATCGCGGTTGGTCGCCACCAGCAGGTCATGCGCGCGCAGCGTCAGGGTGCGCCCCACCGCGCGGCCCGCATTCATCGCCGCCACCAGCTGGCTGATGCAATAGATCAGGATGTCCTTGTCATGGATCGTGGCGCGGCCCTTCACGCTCGGCACCACCTCCACCGCAACGCCGTTATGGGCATAGGACAGCACCCGCCGGTCGGGGCGCGTCGACAGCGAAAAAATGGGGTGTTCCATCGACGCCAGATCGTCCTTGGGACTGGCGCCAAAGATATCGCAGACGAAGAAATCGCCCGTTGGGTGCCGGTCGGGCAAAAGCCCGCCATTCATTGGTCCCGTCATGGGGTCCGCCTGTATTTGCTCTGCTCGTCCCCGGTTGTTCTTTGCGGCCGGCTTTCATGCCGACTCGGCTTTCGGGGTTTCAGTGACACCCACCGTAAAGTTATCCACAGCGTGCGTCCATCCCAAGCCGGGATTTCAGCGGAGGATCGGAGTCGCCCGCTCGGGGGATCGGAGTCGGACCAACGGGGGTTCAGAGTCGCGTGGCCTGTCGGTACCGCAAGTTTTTCGTTTCATGGAAAAGACTTAGACAAAGCACTCTGGCCCTTTAACATACAACTAACTGATTTTAACATGGACGCAGGTCCAGTGACCCTGTCTGCCCAAAGCCTGAAATCAGATGGCAACCCATTGGATTTGCTTAGAAAAGACAAGAGTGTTGCGGTTTTCCTTCCATGTACGCATTTTTGTGGTAGTCTGCTGAAAACAGCGCACACAGAGGCGCTTTGCACAGGTGAAATCGAGCAGCAGATGACCCAGGACAACCCTCTCCCACCCTATTTCAACATCCATCCCGACAGCGCGCTCGACGCGCTTGGGGCACCCGCCACCACCGCCGATTTCGGCACCATCGCCCGGGCCTGCGAAGCCGGGCGCGCCGATCTGTCCAGCCGTGGGCTCGAGGAAGGCGGCCGGCGATCGCTGCGGCTCTTCTCCACCTGGGAAATCACCCGCTACCTGATCCCCGTCGCCACCGGCCATTTCCGCCGCGTGCTGAAACAGAACCCCGACCTGCCGCAGGGCCGCTCCGAGACCACCAGCGGCGCCAAGTGGTTCACCTTCGACGAGGTGCTGCGCCTGCGCGCCCATTTCGCCGCCGAAGGGTCCAAGACCAAGGAATACCTCCCCTACCGGCCCAAGGGACAGCCCGCCAAGCTGGTGGCGGTCGCCAATTTCAAGGGCGGTGTCGGCAAGACATCGACAGCGGCGCATCTCGCCATGTCCGCCGCCCTTGATGGCTACAAGGTGCTGGTGATCGATCTGGACAGCCAGGGCTCCATGACCTCGATCTTCGGCGGCAAGGTACAGGACGAATGGTCCACCGTCTTCCCGCTGCTGGCACGCCACTACGCGCGCCACCTGCAGGGCGAGAACCAGCGCCGCCTCGACCGGGGCGACGCGCCCACGCCGCTCGACGACACGCTCTCCGAGGCGCTGAAGTCGCGCTCTGAGGCGCTGGTGCAGAAAACCCACTGGCCCAATATCGACCTGATCGGCGCGCAGCTGAACCTCTACTGGGCCGAGTTCCAGATCCCCGTCTGGCGCATGGGCGCCCGTGGCTGGAAGCTCTGGGATGCGCTCACCGACAGCCTGCAGGAGGATGGCATCCTCGACCAATATGACGTGATCTTCCTCGATACGCCGCCTGCCCTCGGCTACCTCACCATCAACGGGCTGGCCGCCGCCGACATCCTGCTGGTGCCTCTGGGCGCGTCCTTCCTCGAGTTTGACAGCACCGGGCGCTTCTTCGACATGCTGCACGCCACCTTCGGGTCCATCGAGGAGGCCGAGAACATGGCCGCCCGCGCCCTTGGTCGCGACGGGCTGGCCTTCCAGTGGGACGCGGTGCGCGCCGTGGTCACCCGCTACGACAGCGCGCAACAGGCGGAACTCGCCGCACTCATGCAGGCCTATCTCGGCCCCACCCTCTCGCCCCACCGTCAGGGTTTTACCGCCCTCATCGGGCAGGCCGGGGAACAGGTGCAGGGCATCTACGAGGCCGATTACCGCGATTTCAACCGCGAGACCTATGTGCGCGGCCGCGAAACCTTTGATGCCACCTATGCCGCGTTCAAGCAGCTGCTGATCGGCAGCTGGCACCGCGACGTGCAGGCGTCCAATGCTCAGGCCGCGGAGTAGGGGCATGTTCGCAGCGAAACGCCGCCCCGTCATCTTGCCCGTAAACTCCGGGGATTGGGGCCGCGCCCCGATCCACCGCACGCCGCAGACACCGAACATTTACCAGATGCGCCAAGCCTGCCCCCAATCGAAAACAGGAGGTCCGCATGGCCAAGCGTAAACGCCTGACGCCGCCCAACCCCAGCTATCTCGACACGCCCCCCGCGCTCGAGACCAAGTCGATGTTCTCCACACCCCGCTCTGCCCCCATCGCCGACGTGGCGCGCGATGCCTCCAGCACGGCGGCGCTGAGCGAGATGGCCGAGAGCCTGGCGCGCGCCCGCGACGAGGGCCGCATGGTGGTGGCGCTGCCACTGGACGAGATCGTGATGGATCATCTCGTACGCGACCGTCTGGTGGTGGACGCGACCGAGATGCAGACGCTCAAGACCTCCCTGCGCAGCCGCGGCCAGCAGACACCGATCGAGGTGATGCAGCTCGAAGACGGGCGCTACGGGTTGATCTCGGGCTGGCGGCGCTGCCAGGCGCTGTCCGAGATCGCCCAGGAAGACCGCGATGACGATCCCACGGTCCTGGCGCTGCTCCGCCGCCCCGAAGAGGCGTCGGATGCCTATCTCGCCATGGTCGAGGAAAACGAGATCCGGGTCGATCTGAGCTATTTCGAACGCGCGAGAATCGTCGCCAAGGCGGTGGAGGAGGGTGTCTACGGCACAGAGCGCACCGCGTTGCAGATGCTCTTCCGCTCTGCCAGCCGCGCCAAGCGCTCCAAGATCGGCAGCTTCCTTCCGGTGGTGCGGGCGCTCGACGGTGTGGTGCGCTTTCCCCATGGGCTGAGCGAACGGCTGGGTCTGAGCCTGGCGCAGGCGCTGAACGACGATCCCGGCTTTGCCCCGCGCTTGCAGGCGCAGCTTGAAGCGGTCGAGGTCGAGACGCCAGAGGCGGAAACCGCGCTGCTGACCAAGGCGCTTGCCGTGCATAATCAGTCTCTGAAGGCCAGAACAGAGACGAAGTCCGCAGAGCCTGAGCCGGCGTTTCGCGACGAAACCATCGGGGCCTTCACCCTGCGCCGCCATCGCGATGGCACGCTCTCGATCCTCGGAGCCGCCTGGCCGGACAAGCTTGATCCGGATCTGAAGCGGCTGCTCAGCAACGCATCGGGTTTCGTTCCAAAATAGGTCCGGATCGGTCCCAATGTTTCGCGCGCGAAACAATACGTCCGGATCGGACCTAAATTCAGCACTGGGGTAAAGATGCCTGACGGCGTCGACGCCGTCGTGTTTCTCCGTCCTCGGAAAATCCTCCCCCCGACTGGTTAAGCAGGCATTAACCATCTTCAGGCCAAGCTGCCCGGCAAAGCGATCGCCCGGAAAGGCCTGTCCATGCTGCTGCGCCTCCTGCGTCTGTATCGACGCTATGCCACGCGCCATCTCTGCCTGAAATTCGGCCATGTGCCGCTGGACAGTGACACCCGCGCATCGGTGATGCTGCGTCGGGGCCGTGTCTGCGTTGACGCAGACAGCGCCGTGCTTGCGCATGGCGGGGCGCAGGCGGTGGGCGCTGCGCCGTCCCTGCCCCACCTGCCCGGCGCGCCGGTTCAGGTTTCGCTGCGAAGCCCGACGCTGGCCCCGGTCACCTTTCCTGCCCTGTCGCGGTTCTGCCTTTGGCGCGGTCACCTGGCGCTCTGGCCCGGGCTTGCACAGCGCGTGATCCAGGTGCTGCCGCTCCTGCGCCATTCCGGTGATCCGCATGTCCGGGCCTGCGCCAAGGCCCGGCTTGGCCTCTCAACCGACGCCCCGGCGCCGCTCCTGTCTCTGGCTCGCAATGAGACTCCCCTGCCAAGCGGGCCCATCCCCATTGCCCTGCTGCTCCCGGTGCACAACGCGACCGTGCATGTTGCATGCTGCCTTGCCCGGATCGTGTCCATGACCGACCTGCCCTGGCGGCTGGTGATCGTCGAGGACGGCTCCACCGATCCTGCCCTGCGCCCAATGGTGCTGGACTGGGTCGCGGCACATCCCAATGCGTCGCTGATCTGCCACGACAGCCCGCTTGGCTTTGCCGCTTCGGTCAATGTCGGGCTTGCCGCGCTGGGACAGATCGACAGCCCGGTGGTGCTGCTCAATTCCGATATCACCCTGCCTCAGGGCTGGGCGTCGCGGCTGATTGCGCCGCTGCTCTCCGACAAGACCGTCGCCAGCGTCACGCCGCTGTCGAACGAGGGCGAGCTGATGGGCGCACCCCATGCCTGCGCCGGTGTTGCGCTGCGAAACGCGGAGGTGGACAGGGTCGATGCCGCGCTTGCGCCAATCGTCCGGCACAGTGATCTGCCGTCGCTTCCCACCGGGTCGGGGTTCTGCATGGCGCTGTCTCCCCATTGGCTCGCGCAGGTGCCGCGCCTCGATGAAAGCTTCGGGCGGGGCTACGGCGAGGAGGTGGATTGGTGCCAGCGCACCCGTGCGCTTGGCGGGCGGCATGTCTGCCAGACCGGGCTGTTCGTCGGGCATGTCGGTGCCGCCAGTTTCGGCGCGGAACAGAGACGCAAATTGCGAGCGCGCGCCGCTCCGGTTCTGGCCCGACGCTGGCCGCGCTTTGACGACGAGGTGGCGCGGGCGTTGGCGCATGACCCTATCGCCGGGGACCGGCTGCGCGCCGGTCTGGTCTGGGCACGGGCGCGTCTGAACGGTGCCGCCCTGCCCCTCTACCTTGCCCATTCGGGGGGCGGCGGCACGGCGCGCTGGCTGGACCAACGGCTGCGGAGCCACGAGGTTGCGGGGGTGTTGCGCGTCGGCGGGCCGCTGCGCTGGGAGCTGGAACTGCACACACAATCCGGCATCACGCGCGGAGCAACCGCTCAGTTTGCCGTTATACAGAGCCTGTTGCGCCACGCGGGACCCCGCCGGATGACCTATGTCTGCGCCGTGGGTGATCCTGCGCCAGAGGAGATCCCGTTTCGCCTGCTGGACCTCTGCGCCGGGGGGCATCCTCTCGAGGTGATGTTCCACGACTATTACCCGCTGAATCGGGATTACACGTTTCGCAGCGCAACAGACTCGCATTGGCGCGCGCTCTGGCGGGTGGCGCTGGACCGGGCCGATCAGCTGACGGTGTTTTCCCAAGCCTCTCGGAAGATCGTCGCCGGGGTGCATCCGGATCTCGCCTCCAAGATCCGCCTGCACCCGCATGGGCCTTTGGGGCCGGTGCCGCGCCTGTCGGCGGCATCTGCCGGACGCAGGGTTCTGGCGGTGCCGGGACACCTCAATGCGCAGAAAGGTGCCGCGGTGGTGCGCGATCTGGCCCGCGTCCTTGCGCGCACCGATGAGGCGCGGCTGGTGGTGTTGGGTGAGGTTGCCCCCGATTGCCCCCTGCCACGTTCGGTGACGGTGCTGGGGGGCTACAGGCTGGAGGACCTGCCGCATCTCGTGGCGCGGCATGGCATCGGCGCCTGGCTCATCCCGTCGCTCTGGGCCGAGACCTTTTCCTATGTCACGCAGGAATCGCTGGCGACCGGCCTGCCCTGCATCGGGTTCGATCTGGGCGGGCAGGGTGATGCGCTGCGTGCGGCACCAAATGGCCATGTCGTTTCGCTGCGAAACGGGGGTGCGCCGGACATGGAGGCGCTGCTTGCCGCGCTGCGGGCGCTGCCGGACTGGCCTGCGAGGCCTGTGGTAACAGGCCCTGACCTGCCGCAAAAATGGCCTTTGCGCCGGGTGCGGGCGTGATCCTCTCTGCCCCCGGAATAGGTCCGATCCGGTCCTATTGTTTCGCGCGCGAAACATTGGGTCCGTTTCGGACCTATCTCTCAGAGGTCGCTGAGGATGTCGCGGTGCCAGCGCCCCAGCCCGATCCCGGCCAGCAGCGCAACGCCCAGACCCAGCGCCATCAGGTAGATCGGGCTGGCATAGGCCGCGTCATAGCCCGGATAGAGCCCGCGCCGCACCAGCCCCACCACATGGATCAGCGGGTTCCACCACAGCAGATCGCGCCACGGCAGGGGAACCTGTTCAAAGGTGAAGAACACGCCAGAGGCCAGGAACATCGGGCGCATGGCAATGGACCAGATCCGCTGCCAGAGCGGGGCAAGACCGATCAGCAGGCAGTTCATTGCGCCCATGCCAAGGCTCAGAACCGCCAGCAGCCCCGCCGCCTGAGCCAGTATGGCAAGGTCGGGTGTGGCGCGTGTTTCGCTGAGAAACAGGATGCCGCCCAGCAGCAGGCTTGCCACCGCCAACTGGGTCAGCACCGCCAGAAGGAACCGCGCGAGGATCGCGTCGAACACGCCCACCGCCGGGTAGGCAAAGAGCGGTCGCGAGAAGTTCAGCGCCTGCGCCAGTTTGCCGGTGATGTCCGAAAACGCCAGGAACGGCAGCAGGCCGGTGGCGTAGAACAGCGGAAAGCTGAGCCCGAGGGCCGGGGCGTGAAAGCCGATGGCAAAGATCGCGGACAAGAGCGCGATGCCCGCCAGGGGTTCGGCCACGGCCCAGAGGTAACCTCCGGGCACGCGGCCGTGAGTGGTGGACATTTCGCGCAGCATCAGCGCCCCCACCGTCCGCCAGAGGGTGGGACGGGCAAGCAGGGTCATGGGGATGTTTCGCTGCGCAATTCCCGCATAGGAAGAATTGGTACGCGATGAATCACCTCAATGCAATCCCAAGCGATCCCGCCGTTCCGTTTCATGGCACGGGTCTGCCTCCGGGGCCGGTGATCCTCGATTGGCCAACCCGGCCTGCGCGACGGGCGGGTCGGCATCTGGCGGTTGCGCTGTCCTTTGCGCTGTGCGTGCTGCTGCCCGTGCTGCTGAGCGCATGGTATCTCTGGGGGCGGGCGGCGGACCAATACGCCTCCGAAGCGGGCTTTGCCGTGCGCCGCGAAGAGACCGGTGCCGCGGTTGAGCTTCTGGGCGGGTTGACCGGTCTGTCCGGGGTCAGTTCGCGCGATACAGATATTCTTTACGAATACCTGTCCTCGCGTCGCCTTGTGGCAGAGCTGGACGCGGAACTGGATCTGTCAGCACTTTGGGCAAAACCGGGCACGGGTCTGTTTCGCGGCGAAACAGACCCTGTTTTCGCCTTTCACGCCGAGGGATCGCCGGAGGCGTTGCACCGCTACTGGTCCCGCCGCGTCGAGGTGGCCTATGACAGCCGTGCCGGGCTGATCGGGCTGCGGGTGACCGCCTTTGACCCCGTCGATGCACAGGCGATCACGCGCGGGATCGTGGCGCGGGCCACCGCGCTGATCAACGAGTTGAGCGATGTGGCCCGCGACGATGCGATCCGCGATGCCGCCGGGACGCTCGAGGCGGCAGAGACCCGGTTGCGCCTTGCGCGGGCCGAGGTGACGGCGTTTCGCAACGCGCATCAGCTGGTCGATCCGGCAGCGGATGTTCAGGCGCGGGCGGGGCTCCTGGGAAATCTGCAGGGCCAATTGGCCGAAGCGCTGATCGCGCTCGATCTCTTGCGTGACGCCACCCGCGCGGATGATCCGAGGCTGGAGCAGGGCGCGCGCCGGGTTGCGGTGATCGAGGACCGGATCGCCGCCGAACGCGCCAAGCTGGGCTTGGAGGGCGAGGACGAGGCCTTTGCCAGCGTGGTGGGGCGGTTCGAGGCGCTGATGGCGGATCGGGATTTCGCCGAACGGGCCTATATCGCCGCGCGCACCGCCTATGATCTGGCGCAGGCCGAGGCGCAGCGGCAGAGCCGGTACCTTGCCGCGTGGCAGCAACCGACCCTGCCCCGGAGCGCCGAATACCCAAGGCGCTGGCGCTGGCTGGCCGGGATCGCGGGATTCGCGCTTTTGGTCTGGGGGCTGACGGTGCTGTCGGTCTACGCGGCGCTGGACCGGCGCGGATGATCGTGCTGGAGGATGTCTGGAAGCGCTTTCCGTCCGGGCCGCTGGTGGCGCAGGGGATTACGGCGGTGTTTCCCGCAGGTCGGGCGACGGCGCTGTTGGGCCGGAATGGTGCCGGCAAATCCTCGCTTCTGGCGATGATCGCGGGCACGCTGCGCCCCGATGCGGGGCAAGTGGTGCGGCACGGCAGGGTGTCCTGGCCCGTGGGCTTTGCGGGTGCGTTTCATCCCGACCTGACGGGCGCGCAGAACACGCGCTTCGTGGCGCGGGTCTACGGCGTGGACAGCCGGGGCCTGCTGGGATTCGTGCGCGACGTGTCGGGGCTGGGGGATGCGATGCGCCAGCCGGTGCGGCGCTATTCATCGGGCATGCGCGCGCGGCTGGGATTCGCGATCTCCATGGGCATTCCCTTCGACATGTACCTGGTGGACGAGGTCACGGCGGTGGGCGATGCCGCGTTTCGCCGCGAAACATCGGCGCTGTTGAAGGCGCGGCTGGGGCAGGCGGGGGCCATCGTGGTCAGCCATGCGCCTGCGCAGCTGCGCGGGCTCTGTACGGCGGGGGCCGTGCTCGAGGCCGGTCGGCTGCGCATGTTCGACGATCTGGAGGAGGCGATCGCGGTGTACCAGGGGGGTGGCGTGGTGCGTGCGAGCACGCATCCTACGCTGTCAGCCAAAGGGCAAGCCGGTCGCGGCGCCAGTGCCGGTGGGCGCTGAGTTGGCGCAGGCGGGGACCGGGGGCAAGCGACAGCGCATGGCGCAGGATGTCTTGATTGGTGGGGGTCAGCAGGGTCATATGTGGCTCTAACACAGCCATATTCGTGCAGGCCCAGCGTCGATAGGTGCCATCCCGCAGCCGGTTCAGCCGCCACAGCGCGGCGTGTAGACCTGCCCTCGGACCCAGGTGATTGCCCGCATGGGCGCGGTAGAGCAGGCCGGGGCGCGCATCCTGCAAAAACGTTGCGCCCGCGCCGGTCAGCAACAGGGTGATCCACCAGTCCCAGAAGGGCACATCGACCACTCCGGCCCGGCGAGCAAGGGCCACGGCGGCGGCATCGAGGATCAGGCCGCTGCCCGGCATCCGGCATTCCACCAGTGCGTTGCGAAACCCTGCCGGGGCTTGCCCCCGCCAGCGCATCGGGCGCGGGGCGCGACCTTCGCGCAGCAGCATCCGGTGGGCGCAATAGACCTGTCCGGCAGGGGGGGCGGGGTCCTGTGCCAGCGCGCTCAGGCCGCGCGCCAGGTGATGCGGCAGCCAGAGATCGTCCTGATCGGCAAAGGCCACCGGGCCGGGGGGCAGGTCGGGATGGCAGAGCAGGCCGAGGTAATTCGCACTCATGCCGGAGTGTGGCCCGCGCAACAGGATCACCGGGTTGGGCCGATCCGTCGCAAAGGCGCGGATCAGGGACAGCGTGTCGTCGGTGGAGCCGTCATCGCTGATCCAGAGCGACCAGTGCGGATGGTCCTGCGCGGCAAGGCTGGCCAGTTGCTGGCGCAGGAACGCAGCGCCGTTGCTTGTGCCCATGAGCACGGTGATATGGGGCAGGGGGGCCATGCCGCAAGGATGGCGCGGGGCGATGAGAAATGCAACCATAAGTTGTTATGGAAACGGACGCAGTGGCGTGGTTCTGCCAGCCCCGTTCGGTGTGCCCACCGGGACAGCTTGAGGCAATGCCCCATCCGCAGTAGGGTTGCCTCCGGGCCCTACGGGGACGCCAGATGCCAGTTCCGACGACAAGGGTCCCCGCGCGATGGAGTTTCCTCCGATCTATATCCTGAGCCTCGAGGGCGCGCAGCGCTTTGCGCCGCTGGCCGAGGCCCTGGAGGCGCGCGGGCTGGCCTATGAGGTGATCTGGGGCATCGACGGCCGGGCCCGGCTTCCGCAGGAGCATGAACACCGGGTGGACCGGGCGGGGGCCGAGGCGCGCATGGGGCGGCCGATGACCGATGGAGAGTTCGCCTGCGCGCTGTCGCATCGCAAGATCTATGAACGGATCGCTGCCGGGGCGGCTCCGTCTGCCATCGTGCTGGAGGATGACGCCGACCCGTCTCTGCCCTTCTTCGATCTGGGACCGGCGCTGACCGATCCGCCCTGCGGGCTGCTGCTTTTTGACCACAAGAACACCTATGTGAAGGTGCGCGACCGGCTGATCCTGCCCGGTGGCGTGCGGGCCTACCGCGTGGCGCTGCCACCGTTTCTGGCCACCGGCTACATGGTTTCGCGCGAGGTGGCGGCGCATCTGGCGTTCCGCAACGGCCCGGTGGTGCAGCCTTCGGACTGGCCCGATGCGATCCTGCAGTTCGACAGCTATGCCTGCGATCCGCGCGTGGTCACCCAGCGCGGGCGCAGCGTGGGCAATTCCAGCCTCGAAGCGGGGCGGCGCAAGCATCAGCACAAGCGGCGCAAGAGCCTGCGTCGGCTGCTCTACGCGTCCTACTGGCGGCGCTGGATGACCAAGCGGTTGGCGCGCAAGCTGGCGTGAGGGGGATGCGTGGTGCGTGAGATCACGCACCCTACCGGCTGTGCTATTCGGCGGCGGCAAGCCGGACAGGATCGCTTTCAAAACGCAGGCTGTGCAGCAGCAGGCCCAACGGGCGCGGATCGGCCGAGGCACCCAGATCGCGCGGGCTGTGACAGCTGGGCAGGCTGAGGTCGATGCGCAGCGGACCGCTGAAGCGCGGCAGGGGCAGATCCCAGTCCAGCCCGGGATCACCCCCTCTGGTGCGGGTGTCGGACCACGTGGCGCAGCGCCCGGTGCGTTCCTCGGTGGCGGTGACGGTCAGGGTCTGGGTCTCGTAGGCCAGGGCGGCTTCGAGCAGGGCGGCAGTGCCCGCGAGCCGGGTCACCGGATGATCGGGGTCGGGCAGGGCACGGATGCTGGCCTCGGGGCGCGCGGTCCAGATGCCGGTGTCCTCGGGCGGGTGAAAGCCGTCGAGGCGCAGCGCGTGCTGGTCGGGCTCGCGGGCGACGCGGATCAGGTCGGTCTCGACGCCGAGCGCGGGCAGCGGGGTGAGCGCGCCCCTGTCGGGGTCCTGCAGCAGCAGGCGGATGGCGGTCATGTCGGCGCGGTCGAGCAGCGGATCGCCGCGCCCGTCGAGATAGGCGACCAGCGTGGGGCCGGTGCCGTTGCGACAGGCAAGATCGGTGAGCCGTGCCTGTCCCTCGGGGCCGGTGCGCTGCCCCAGCGCCTGCAGCCCCATCGGCAGGGCGATCCCCGGTGGCAGTCCAAGGATCACCGTCCAGAGCGCCGCATCGCGCACCGGCAGTGCGAGATCCGACAGGTGGTGTCCGGTGTCCGTCGGGCTGCCACAGGCACGGGCCAGCACTTGCCGCAACAGACCCAGCCGTTCGGTGGCCCTGAGCGCGCCGCCCTGCATCAGCGCCCGGCCCAGTGTCGCGGGGTCAGGTACGGCCGCATTGAGCAGGTTCAGAGACACATATTGCCCCACGTCACGGTCCGGGCAGGACCACAGACCGGGAGGCAGCAGCCCGCGCCCGGCCATCAGCCCCGACATCACGCCCCGCACCTGCGCATAGCTGGCGTGCCAGGTGCTGTCCTGTGGATCGGGGTGGGTGTCGCGGCTGCGCGCCAGGGCTGCGCGGCGGGCCATGCGGGTCTGCCCGGCATAAAGGAACCGGGCCAGCCCGTCGGCATAGGCGGTGGCGTCACGTGGCCCCATGAAGCGCGCCGCAGCACTGCCGCGCCGGGCGACATCGCGCGGATCATGGGCGATGGCGTGCAGCGTGTCGGCCAGCGCCCTGGCGCCGCCGCCTTCGGGCAGGTGCCAGCCGCAGGTGCCCGGCATCTCTGCGAAACATCCCGAGTTCTGCACGATCGCGGGCCTGCCGCTGGAGAGCTGTTCGGCCAGCGACAGCGACGCGCCTTCCGTGTTGGGGTGGCGCAGGTTGAGAAAGAGATCCGCCTCCTGCATCACGGCGGCGAACCCCGCCGCATCCGGGTCGGGCAGGAGGCGGATGGTCTCGTGGAGGGTCTGGGCCCCGATCCGTGTGTCGAGCATCTGCAGGTAGGTGGCGTCGCTTGCATGGCCCGCGATGGTGACGCGGTAGCGCTGTGCCAGATCGGGATTGGCCGCCAGCGCGTCGATCAGGATCTCGAGCCCCTTGGTGGGGCCGATATGGCCGGTGGCGGCCAGCCGCAGACGGGCACTGGGGCCGGGGGTGCGGTCTGGCGGATCGACCGGCACATCGGGGCGCGGCATGAAGAGCGTCGTGCTGCTGCCGGGATAGGCCTGCCCGAGGGCGCGGGCGGCGAAGTCGGAATGGGTGACCACGCCGGTCGCCAGCCGCGCCAGCACATCCGACAGCGGCACCTGCGCGGCCCAGCTGCTTTCCCAGGGCACGTAGGACACCGCCGGGCTGGCGCGCAGCACACCGCTGGCGGCGAGATAGTCGAACCCCGAGGCCCCTGCGACCGCATGGATCAGCGACCCGAAACCGGGGGCGGGGGCCGTGCCGTCATGATGCAGCCCCGCCAGCATGTGCTGGTAGACATGGTCATGCAGCACCACCGGGCCGGGATGGGCCATCAGCGCGCGCAGGATCATGCCGTGATGGGTGTCGTTGTTGCCCAGGTGGTAGAGCATCAGGTCGAACATCACCGGCAGATCCGACTCTATGAGCGCATCCGACAGCGGCAGGGTGGGGCAGGGCATCTGCACGCGATCGTCCTCGGGGCAGGGCGGGTGCAGGACCGTCACCTCGATCCCCTTGCGGCGGGTGAGTGCGCGCAGCACCGATTGGGCGTAAGACCCCACGCCGGTGCGCGACGAGATCGGGCAGACCCAGGCCAGGCGCATCAGGCGGCCTCTGCCCGGGGCAGGGGCGCGTCGAGCACCGCGTCGAAGCGGCGGAACGCCTCGGCCCGCGCGCCTGCGTTCAGCGCCGCAAAGCGGGCCAGTTCGGGGTTGCCGGCGGTGCCGCTGGCGCGGATCGCGGCGATCCGGTCGAGCAGGGCACGGGCGCGGGCATCAAGCTCGGACAGGCTGGGGGCAAGATCGCCATAGGAGCGCGCGGCACAGAGCGCCCGCAGCGCCTTGCCTGCGCCGTACCCCGGTGCGGGCAGGACCAGCGTATAGGCCCCCGAGACCAGGCTGTCGGTGGGTGAGAGACCCGCCACCGGGCGGTCGGGGCCAAAACCCAGATGCAGGTGCAGATCGGCGGCCAGCGCAGCGCGCGTGGTGTCGGTGGCACTGTCATGGCTGATGCTGTGCAGCGGCAGGTCCAGCGCGTGCAGCCTGCGGCGCAGCACCACTGCCTGACCGGGGGGCGCGCCATGATCGAGGATCAGGATACTGGCGCGCGCGTCGGATGTGGTGGCGGGTTGGGGGGCATCGACCGGGACGCCATCGGCCAGCGCAAGTGCGATCCAGGGCGCGAACCCCACCGATCCTGCCACATCGGCCCGGTCGGTGAGGATGGCGCGGGCATAGCCTTGCAGGACAAGCGGCAGGGTGCCTGCCGCCTCCCATGCGCCGGGGCCGCCAAACGTCTCTAACTCTGCCGAAAGCGGCTGTGTCAGCAATAGCGTTGCGGGGCCATGGCGCAGCGCGTCGGGCAGGCCGAGGCCCAGCGAGGCGACATGGGGCGCGTGTGGTGTGGGCGGAAGGGCGGCAAGGGTTGCGGTTTCCGCCACGGCCTGCGGGCCGGTCTGGCGGGGAACGGGGGGCAGAAGCGTATCGCCGCGCCGGTGCAGGTGGGCGCGCAGGGTCCGGTCCAGCAATCGCCCCCGCAGGCTGAGGCTCTGGCTGTCTTGGGTGGGCAGGTGGATCAGCATGGGGGCGTTCCGGGCTGGGGATGTCCCCATCAGTCTTGCGCCACCATGGTTAACGAAGGGTTACGAAAGCCGGGTTTGCGTCTTTGGAAAGAGAAGACGCACAGGTTCACCCCGGCCAGACCGGCAGGCGTTTGGCATAGGGCAGGAACGCCTTGCCGGTCTCCTGCGCCACTTGGGCGATCAGCGCCACATCGGATTGCAGCGTGTCGAGGTTGGGGCAGGGCTGGCCGGTGACACGTTCGGGCACCGGGCCAAGGTCGAGGCCACGGGCGGCAAGGGCGGTGCGGTCGGCGGCGAAGAGCCTTGCCACCAGACGGGCAGTGTCGGGTCCGGTTTCGAACCGTCCGCGAAAGCTGTCCTGCAACTCGGCATAGGCGCCGAATTCGTCCGGGATCGGATGGGCATGGGCCTCGTCATAGCTCATCACGTGGTTCAGCATGCGCTTGAAGAAGAGCAGGTTGCCCGAGATCGTCAGGTTGCTGTCGGCCTCGGGCAGGGTGATGCCATCGACTCCGCCCATCTGCCCGAGGACATCGGCGCGGATGTCGCCGCCGGGAAAGGCGTCGCGGCGGAAGGGGCGCAGGGTGATGGTGCCCGTCCCGTAAACCGCCTCCCAGCGCTTCAGGAAGCCCTCGAAGGGCTGGGGGAAGAGGCGGATGTAATCGTCGAAGCTTGCGGTCAGGTTCCGCTCCTGCACCGCCTGCGCGTACCAGCTTGCCAGATAGGACAGGTGTTCGCGCAGATAGAGCAGAATGCGGGTCTGTTCCGGCGGAAAGAGCGTGGCTGCGGCCTCGGGGGGCACGTTGCGGAAGAAGAGTTCCGACGAGATCACGTAAGCCTTGGAGGGATCGGCGGTGGCACGCGCAAAGGCATCGCGCCAGCCCGGAGCCAGCCCGCGCGTCGGATGCCCCGCCAGCGCATAGGCGAGCGGGTGATGGGCGCAATGGCTCAGGTGGAAGTCAGGATAGGCCCAGCCCGCGCGGGCCAGCGCAGGGGCGTTCGTGGCCAGCATGCGCTGGACCGAGGAGGTGCCGGTCTTGTTGGCGCCGATATGCAGCAGGAACCGAGGGGTCATGCCGGGCAGGATAGCGGCCTGTGCGGCGCTGCGCATCTCGCCGGATCGGGGGATAACGTGCGCTCACGTTTCCGTCAGGCGTGTGTCACACGGGCATCTGGTTGGGTGAGCCCCCCGTAGCCCTGTCATAATCACAGGGAGCGCTGCCATGAACATTGTCGATATCGCCGCTGGATCCGAGGATTTCAGCATTCTGGTGACTGCACTGAATACCGCCGGTCTGACCGATACGGTCCGGGCTGCTGACGACATCACCGTCTTTGCCCCGACCAATGCCGCTTTTGCCGCGCTGGCCGTCGATCTGGGCTTTGACGGGGATACCAGCGACGCCGACGCGGTCTTTGGCTTCATCGCGCAGGCGCTGACCGATCTTGGGGGCGGTGATCCGATCCCGCTTCTGACCGATATCCTGCTCTATCACGTCGCCCCCGGCGCGCGGACCGAGCCGACGATCACCGGATCGGAGGGGATTGCAACGCTGCTGGAGGGGGCCGAGATCGCGCCCGCAGGCGGTGCGCTGGTGGATGGTGAGCCGGACCTTCTGGACCCGGTGATCGTGCTGGCGAATGTGGCGGCGGACAACGGGATCATCCAGGGCATCGACCGGGTTCTGGTGCCGATCGACATTCCCGGCAATGACCGCGACACGATCACCGGGATCGTTGCGGCAAGCGGTGGGACATTCGACACGGATGCGAGCGATTTCGACATTCTGCTGAATGCGCTTCAGGCGGCCGGGCTGACCGGAGCGCTGGACAACCCCGACAGCAACCTGACGGTGTTTGCGCCCAATGACGCGGCTTTTGTCGCCGCCGCGCAGGCGCTGGGGTTTCAGGGCAGCGACGAGGCGGGCGCGTTCGACTATATCGTGCAGGCGGTCACGCTTCTGAGCTTTGGCAATGACCCCGTGCCGCTCCTGTCGGATATCCTGCTCTATCACGTGGCGCCCGGCGCGCTGGATGCCGATGCGGTGCTCGGCTCCACCAGTCTCGACACGCTTCTGGGCGCGGGTCTGGGGGTCGATGGCGCGGCGCTGGTGGATGGGGAACCGGACCTGCCCGATGCCAATATCGTGGCCACGAACATCGCGGCCTCGAACGGGTTTGTGCATGTGATCGACGGGGTGCTGATCCCGGTCGACCTGTTGCCCTCGAACGGCGGGGACGATCCGGTGGCCTTTGTGATCGGGGATGACACCAGCGAGACCCTCATACTGGGGGACAACGATGATTACGTCTCTGCGGGAGGTGGCGATGACACCATCACCGGTGGGCCCGGTGACGACGTGATCGTCGGTGGCGCGGGCGAGGACACCGTGGTGGTCACGGGTGATCTCGACGATTTCGGCTTTGCCTTCGGACCGGGGGGCATCGAACAGACCGACAAGGCCAATGGCGACACCGGCACCGATATCCTGAACGGGGTGGAATTCGTGCAGGTCGACGATGGCACGTTGAACCTGTCGGTTCTGGAGGGGGCGGTGAGGCTCACGCCGGACCAGTTGCAGCTTCTGACCGAGCTTTACATTGCCTATTTCGACCGGGCGCCGGATGCAGGCGGGCTGCTCTTCTGGGGCACGTCGCTGGCCAACGGGGTGAGCCTGCCCGAGATCGCGGCGCTCTTCTTCGAGCAGCCGGAAACACAGGAAAAGATGCCGGATGGCCTGTCGTCCGAGGCCTTTGTCACGCGGGCCTATAACAACTTCCTCGAACGGGATCCAGACGCGGCGGGTCTGGAGTTCTGGGTCGGCACGCTTGAGGCGGGCACTGTTTCGCGGCCCGAATTCATGCTGGCGCTGAGCGAGGGGGCCCGTGCCGAGACCGGATCGCCCGAGGATGTGCGCACGATTCAAGACAAGGGCGATATCGGCGTGTCCTTCGCGCTGATCAACGGTCTGAACAACGTGGACGACGCCGAGGCGGTGATGGCGGCCTATACGCTTATCGATCGCGACGAGAGCCTGGCCGAGGCACAGAGGCTGACGGCGGATGCGGCGGCGGATGCCAATGGCGGTGATGGCACCACCGCGTTCACCTTCCAGCTGGTCGGGGTGATCGACGATCCCTTCGCGGTGGCGTGAGGCCGGGAGGATGGCAGGCCGGGCGGTGGTGCCCGGCCTGTGAGGCTCGTGTCACGGGCGCACGCGGTCCGGTCCCTTGGGTCCGGCGATGAGCCAGATGATGAAGCCCAGAACGGGCAGCACGAGGATCAGCAGGGTCCAGAGCAGTTTCGCGCCTGTGGAGGCCGCGCTTTGCCATGTTTTGACCAGGGCGTAGATGTCGGCGATCAGGATGATCAGGCCAAGAAGTCCATATTCCATCGGGTGTCCCCTTTCACGTTGGTGCAAGGGGGAAACACCCGGTGCGGGTCGGTTGTTCCGGGGCTGGGTGGGGCCGGATGGGGTGGGGGCGCCTTGGGGGTTTTGGCAGGAGGTTCTGACGCTTCCAAGAGGTTGATTTCAGGAGAGTGGGGAGGAGTGGTGACCCCCTGTGTCAGCGTAGTTGTAGGGCGTTGCGTCTTGCGGACGGAAAAAGTACGCAGTGGTGAAGTTTAAAAAAGAGTACCCCATGCGCAAGCAGGGCAATCGCTTTTGGCCTAAGCTGTTGAAATATTGTTGAGAAGTTTGTGCAAGAAGGCATCGTCCCAGCCGGCTCGTTTGAGTTTTAGGGACAGCGACGTTTTGGAAGTGTCGCGGCGGACCACGTCGAGGGCGCGGCGCCGGAGCACGGCGATGTTGCCAGGTCCATTGTCTTTGCGGTTGCGCGCGGCGTCTTCGCGAAACGACACGTCGAGTTGCCAATGCAGTGCGTTCTCGATGGCCCAATGGGCGCGGACGGTGGCGAGCAAAATCTCGGGCGTGGGTAGCCAGGACAAGGCGAAGAGCCGCGTCTCTGAGGTCACCTTGCCATCGACTTCGCGGGTTGCCTCGATGCGACCGAAGCCCTTGAGACCAGGGAATTCGTGGTATTCTGCCAGGGACTTGGCCGAGACCACGACGGCCTTTCGGATCTCCCGGCGACCATGGTTCATCTCGTCCGTGACAGCTTCCGGGTGTTCGTCGCGCCGTGTCGAAAAGCAGCCCCACGCATCCGACAAGAGTGACTCCTGATTACCTTTGAGCGCCAGGCACCAGTCGCCACCTTGGGCGTTGATTGCGGCCACTGTGCGGCGGTTGCAATGGAGTGCATCGCCCGTCACCACCTTGCCCGTCAGCGCGATCAGCCCCAGTGCTTCGATGGCCGCGTCCAACTCTGCGCCCCGATCCGCGGGCACCGTGGCCAGCGTCAGGCGCAGCCGGGAGGCGTAGGCTGAGACCATCATCCGGGTTTTTGCGCTCTCGCTCTTGCCCCGAGCCCCGCGCAGCGCCTTACCGTCGATGGCGATCACATCACCGTCTTGAAGCAGAGCCGAGACCTCAGCCAACACTTTGCCGAAGGCCGCATCCAGCGCCTTGGGGTCAATCATCGCGAACACATCGGAAAACGTGTCATGTGAGGGTATGGCATGCTTGAGCTTAAGGAAGCTTCTGAAAACGTTCTCTTTTGCGCGCCCGAACTCTGCCATCTCCGCACAGGAACTCGAGCCACAGAGCACCGAAACGAACGCGATAACAAGCAGCTCGCCGAGGTCATGACGGGCATTGCTGGCCCGCGGATCGGGGATGCTGCCGAAGGCGTCGAGGAAAATCTGCATGATCGAAGGCTCCAAGATGATGAGACCACCATCCAGAATCCATCACGCCAACAGGCGCAACCCGCTTACAGACCCAGCCAAGTCCAAAAGCGATTCTCCTGCC